>Ga0209639_1000989_pt1 | contig 32652 bp, 24 predicted proteins | sample EPASupsiteHSE605_FD_187268 | JGI IMG/M metagenome (GOLD analysis project Ga0209639, IMG submission 187268) | Bioremediated contaminated groundwater from EPA Superfund site, New Mexico - Sample HSE6-05 (SPAdes) (version 2) | ecosystem: Environmental > Aquatic > Deep subsurface > Groundwater >... | reverse complement strand
AGAAGAGGTAAGAACGGGCGACCTAACCAGGGGCCCTGTGTGGAGGGTGATTGTACGATTTGCAGTTCCGTTACTTATTGGCAATATACTACAACAGTTATATAATATAACCGACAGCATCATAGTTGGACAATTTTTGGGTAAAGAAGCGCTTGCAGCCGTTAGTGCCTCTTTTTTCATTTATTACTTTATCATTTCGCTCGTAATAGGAATTGGAAGCGGTGTATCGGTAGTTGTTTCGCAATACTTCGGTGCACGCCAGTATAAAATGGTACAACGGGCTTTTTCGTCTTTCTTTATATTCATGCTGGTTTCCGGAATCATTTTATCGATAGTGGGAATCATATTTGCCGAACCTATATTCCGACTAACCAACACCCCTGCCGAAGTTATACCAGAGGCCGTAAAGTACTTTAAGATCTATATCGGAGGTACATTTCTGTTTGTAACATTCAACAGCATCGTTTCTATTCTGCGAGGCATTGGAGAGTCAAATCGTCCTATGATTTTTATCCTTATCTCCACCCTGCTTAACGTGGTACTCGACGTATTATTTATTGTTGGATTCGGTTGGGGCATTGAAGGTGCGGCACGGGCAACCGTAGCAGCTCAGGGAATCGCCATGTGTATAGCTCTTTTCTATATCAACGACCGCCATCCCTTGCTTTCTATCAAGAAGGAGGACCTGGTCTTTGATATGAAACTGTTCAAGCAAGGGCTCAAGATCGGTCTCCCCACCAGCGTACAGCAATGCGCCATCTCGTTGGGACTGATTGCTTTATTGGGCATTGTAAACAGTTTTGGCACAGACACACTGACAGCTTATGGGGCTGCAGGCAAAATAGATACTATCATAACTCAGGCAATACTGACCCTTTCGGGTGCTTTAGCTGCTTTTACAGGACAGAACATCGGGGCCGGAAAATTCGACCGCGTCAAAACCGGACTTCGTTTTTCAATGAGTGTGAATGCCGTATTCAGCCTTTTGGCCTTCGCAGCCGTTTTCTTCTTTGGCGAAGAATTGATGAGAGCCTTTACACACGATCCGAAAGTAATCGCCATCGGCAAAGAGTATCTTTTAATTGTAGGCGGTTTTTTCATTATACATGGCACATTAAATGTATATAACGGAGCACTCAGAGGCGCCGGCGACACCCTGTTCACGATGGTTACCAGTTTGATTACTCTATGGATCATCCGCATTCCGCTTGCCTACTGGCTTAGCGGAGAGCTTGGAAGGACCGGAATATGGTGGGCAATCGGATTAAGTATAGCCTTGGGCATGGTGGCTACTTATATTTATTATAAGGGAGGTCACTGGAAAAAAAGATGCCTGATCAACCATGAGAAAAATAAACGTTGAATATCTAAAAAGAAAATATATGATTTGTTTCCCTAATGCCAAAATTAACCTGGGACTGGATATTGTAAGTAAGCGACCGGATGGTTATCATAACATCGAAACGGTATTCTATCCTATTCCTGTTAAGGATGCACTTGAAGTGGTGCAGTCCAACGAATCCACGTTCATACAAAGTGGAATTCCGGTGGATGGACCCGCAGAAAAGAACTTGGTTATAAAGGCGTTGAATCTATTAAAATCTCAATACGATATTCCTCCGCTAGAGGTTCATTTACTAAAAAATATACCATTCGGAGCCGGATTGGGAGGTGGATCGGCCGATGCAGCATTTATGTTGAAGCTGGTAAACAAGTTTTGTTCACTCCGGATTCCGGAAGAACATTTAGAACTTATGGCTTCTACCCTGGGAGCGGACTGTCCATTCTTTATCTGTAACAAACCCGTTTTTGCTTCTGGCATCGGAAATATATTTGAGCCGGTTAACCTGTCTTTACAAGACTATCACCTGTGCCTGATCAAACCGGACATATCGGTATCCACCCCCGAAGCCTATTCTCTTGTAAAACCAGCTCAACCCATTGTTTCTCTGAAGAAGATCATCGAGATGCCTGTAGAAGAATGGCGTGAAGTTATGTTTAACGCTTTTGAGAAGAGTGTTTTTGCGAAACAGCCCGTAATAGAAGCCCTAAAAAATGCTCTTTACGAAGAGGGTGCAGTATATGCATCGATGTCGGGTTCCGGATCATCGGTATTCGGGCTCTTTAAAAAGCCGACTAATCTGAAGGACCAATTTGCCTCATGCTTTGTATGGGAAGGAAAATTACAGTAATTGTTATATAAACCATAATACCTGAATAATGAATTTAATAAAAAACGCAGCTTGTCTTCTGCTATTGGCATCTGTTTCGGTTTCGGCAGTAGAAGATATTAAAGTCCGCCAATTTAAACACGCCGGACCGTTTGCCGTTCAAAAGCCTGTCATATCCGACAGTCTGAATGTTAACGGCAAAGCTTTTGAGCTTAACAACCTGATGAAAACCCCTCTGGCTTTCGGGAAAGTGTTACAACAGGCTACTACATTGGAAGCCGACACCGCCGGATTTGTTCGGTTAACCTATCAAAAAGGGATTAACGGACTGCATGTATGTTCGTTTTATCTAAACAGCGACCGCTTTGTAAAAGGGACTTTGGAGGTAGAAGGTACCGGACGCTTTGAAGTATACGTAGACGACAAGAAAGTATGCGAAAAGAGTTCTGTCGACTCTACTCAAAGTAAAGCCGGCTCTGCCTCATCGCAACTCACACTTGAGCCCCGCCGTTACGAGGTGGTGATTAAATACCTCACTACAGATAACGATCCGGCCGAACCTGTACTGAAAGCCGGGTTTAAGAGTAAAGGAAAAGCTGTTGTAGAAGCATCAGTGAACCCCAATGCCCGCTATACGGTAAATAATATAATTGAAGGCAAAGACTTTTCGGGAGTAAGCCTTTCGCCCAACGGAAAGTATGCGTTGGTAAAATACATTGAACGATTTACTGCTGGTAAAAGCAAACAATATACCCAGCTTACCGATGTTGCCACTGGCAAAGTATTGTTTACCGAAGACGGTTCTGCCAGAGATGCACGCTGGATGCCAGTAAGCAACAAGCTATATTATACAGCCACAGGGATGAAGGGAACCGAGCTGATTGTAATGGATCCCAAAACAATGGAAAAAGTAATATTGGTAGATGATCTACCTAAAGGCAGTTTTCAGTTTACTCCGGATGAAAAAACGCTGCTCTTTTCTATTGAAGAAGAAGGACCCAAAGAAAACTCAGACCTTATCCGTGTACTTGAACCGTCCGACCGCTTACCGGGATGGCGTAACCGTAGTTTTATACATCGGTATGTATTGTCGACAGGCCTGATGGAACAGTTGACCTACGGACACAACAGTACGTATCTGAACGACGTTAGCGCCGATAGCCGCTATATATTGTTCAGCACCAGCGAACGGGTACTCACTTCCCTACCCTTTTCGAGAAACTCCACCTATAAACTCGACCTGCAGACAATGGCGGTTGACACCTTGTGGGAAAAAGCTCCTTATGTAAGTCAGGCTACCTTTTCGCCGGATGGAAAACAATTACTGGTTTCCGGATCGGGCGATGCATTCGATGGCATCGGACTGAATATAAAAGAAGGACAGATCTCGAACTCGTACGACGGTCAGCTTTTTGTATTTGATCTTGCAACTCGCAAAGCAAAAGCTCTTACCAAAGAGTTTGATCCCAGTGTAGTAGGCGGCGTATGGAATATATACGACAAGCAGATCTATTTCATGGCAGAAGATAAAGATTACCAGCGTATATTCTGCTGTAATCCGCAAACGGGACAGATTAAACCTGTAGCTGTTACAGAAGATGTTATCAATTCATACAGCCTTGCCCTGACCGCTCCGGTGCTGATGTATTACGGACAGAGCGTTTCCAATGCCAACCGGTTGTATACCTACGATCTGAAAGGATCCAAGAGCAGATTGGTTTACGATTTATCTGTCGAAAAACTACAAGACATTACATTTGGCGAAGTACATGACTGGAATTTCACTTCGGATGAAGGGACAACAATCCAGGGACGTTATTACCTGCCACCCAACTTCGACAAAACCAAAAAATACCCGATGATCGTCTATTATTACGGCGGTACATCGCCAACGAACAGAGCCTTGGAAGCTCGTTATTCGATGCACATGTATGCAGCACAAGGATATGTTGTGTATACATTGAACCCCAGCGGAACAACTGGATTCGGACAAGAATTCTCTGCCCGCCATGTAAATGCCTGGGGTAAGGTTACAGCCGATGAAATTATTAAGGGAACAGAAACATTCTGTCAGGAACACCCTTTTGTAGACAGTAAAAAGATCGGATGTATTGGCGCAAGCTACGGTGGTTTTATGACACAATACCTGCAAACCCGCACCGATCTGTTTGCTGCGGCCATTAGTCACGCCGGCATTAGCGCACTAAGCAGTTACTGGGGTGAAGGCTATTGGGGATATGGCTATTGCGCTGTTGCCAATGCCGGAAGCTATCCCTGGAACAATGCGGAGCTATTCACAAAACAAAGTCCCCTGTTCAATGCAGATAAGATCAAGACTCCCTTACTCCTTTTACACGGAAATGCAGATACCAACGTGCCTGTAGGCGAAAGTATACAAATGTTCGCTGCATTGAAACTGCTTGGAAAAACCGTAGAGTTTATTCAGGTAGATGGCGAAAATCATGGGATTGTTGGCTACAGCAAACGAATTGGATGGCAGAACTCCATATTTGCCTGGTTTGCAAAATACCTGCAGGATGATTCCGCCTGGTGGGACACCTTGTATCCGGAAAGGACCTTGTAAGACAGATAAAGCAATACACATTGTTTATATAATACATCAAGAAGGCCTGGGTAGTAATGCTCAGGCCTTTCTTATAGGATCATAAACAAAATACCCCTAAGCTTTTATCTTTTTATATACGAGCAACTATCCGGTATACAGCTGTGTAACGTTCAGTATGCAGCTGCATACCGCAAGTTACCCATATGTTGAACTTGCAGTATCCAGCTGCATACTGAATAGATCTTCGTTGGTTCAGGCATTGTTCATCGTACACTTTGTAATACTATCGTAAGTATTAAAGCTTAAAGTAGGCAGCAGATTACCTACCGGCTATCATGCTAGTATCTCACATATAATAATCAAGTTATTGATGCGATAGAATATCCATTCTTCGCATTACAAAATCCTTTATAAACAGTACGGTATCATCTATTCCCAACATTGAAGCGTCAATAGATAAATTATAGGATGAGGCTACTCCCCATGCTTTGTTGGTGTAATAGTTATAGTATGAAGAGCGGGATTTGTCGATGGATGCCATACGGTCTTTGGCCTCTTGTTCTGTTACTTTATCGTATTCCATGATTCGGCTAATTCGGTTCTCTGTTGTATTATGGATAAATACACTTATACAAGAAGGCTCGTTACGTAAAATATAATCGGCACAACGACCTACCATCACACACGATTGCTTTTCGGCTAATGACCGGATGGTGTCCGACTGCAACTTGAACAGGCCATCATTTGACAAAATATCATTAAAAGGTGCGTAGGCTCCCATATATGAATACCCCAAAGAAAAAGCATAGGATAAATTGCCGGATACGCGCTCATCGGCTTTCTCAAAAAACTCTTCGCACAATCCGCTATCTTTAGCAGCCATCGCCATCAATTCCTTATCATAATAGGCAATTCCTAATATTTCAGCAAGTTTCTGACCTATCTCGCGTCCACCGCTTCCAAATTGTCGTCCAATTGTTACAATGATTTTGTTTTCCATAATCCATGTATACGTTTATTGTTGCCCTAAAATTAATGATTATCTTTTATTTCAGCGGCATTAAGTCGTTTAAATGTCGCAAACTGGCGGATAATCACAATTAAAGTTACAATCGTTGAAATAAAATCGGCAGACGGAAGACTGATCCAAACGCCCAATGCCCCATAGTATTGAGGCAGAATGATAAGAAATGGTATCAGGAAGATAAGTTGTCTGGTTAGAGAAAGTAATATTGCTTTTTTTGCCATTCCAATGGATAGGAAAAAGTTGGTGGAAACCATCTGAATACCAACAATCGGAAAAACAAGGAAAGCAATTTGCAGCCCATTTACCGCTGTATGAACAAGTTCAGGATCTGAAGTAAACATGCCTACAATATATTCGGGTAATAATTGACACAATAGAAAACCAAGTGTTGCTACTCCGGTAGCCCAATAGGTAGTGAGTAGTGTAACGCCAGTAACCCTTTGATAGAGTCGGGCTCCGTAATTATATCCAGCTATTGGTTGCATACCTTGGTTAAGCCCCATGATAATCATCACAAAAAGGAACAAAACCCGGTTAACAATTCCGTAAGCTCCAATGGCCATATCGCCACCGTAAGTTTTAAGCCCTCTGTTGATAAGAAGCACAATCAGGCACGAACACAGATTCATAAGAAAGGGTGACATTCCGATAGACAGGATACCTTGTACGATATCTTTTCGGAGAGCGTATATTCCAGTACGAAATCTGATAAGCTGATTAGGATTGGCAAAGTGTATTAATTGAACAGCAAGAGACAACACTTGAGAGATTACAGTGGCAATAGCAGATCCTTTGATGCCCCACCCGAAGCCGAAGATAAAAAGAGGATTCAGCACACAGTTAAACACAACCGACAAAAGGGTTGTATACATCGCAAGCTTGGGGTATCCGACGGAACGAAGCACGGCATTCAACCCCAGATACATATGCGTAATGATGTTCCCGATCAGGATAATCTGCATAAAATCTCGCGCATAGGGAATGGTGTGTTCGCTGGCTCCAAAAAAGTACAGCATAGGATCTAGAAAGATCAATGCAAAAAGGGTAAACAATGCGCCGATTATCACGTTAAGTATAAGCACATTGCCAAGCACTTTGTTGGCATTATCATAGTCTTTCTGTCCCAGTTTTACAGATATAAGTGTTGATGCTCCCACTCCGACCAAAGATCCGAAGGCCGCTGCAAGGTTCATCAATGGAAAAGTGATTGCCAAACCTGAAATAGCCAACGCCCCTACTCCATGTCCTATAAAAATACTGTCTGCAATATTATAAAGCGAAGTAGCTGTCATCGCGATGATGGCAGGTAAAGCATATTTCATTAAAAGCTTTCCAATAGGTTCGGTACCTAAAACTAAGGGTGAATTATCTTTTGTCATACGAATCTATTTGCCCTTCACGGGTATTTATGAGTGTACAAAGTTACGCATTTATCTTAAAATATATACCTTTGTCAGTTCATTAAAATATTCGGATATGGCAGAAGAGATTATTTCTAAGGGAGAAAATAAGAAAGAAAAGTACGAAGAGTTAGTCCCGCAAATTGCAGCATTACTTCAGGGGGAAACAGATATGGTAGCCAATATGGCTAATGTGGCTGCAGCCTTAAAGCAGGTATTTGGGTTCTTCTGGGTTGGATTCTATGTTGTGAAGGGAGACAAGCTTGTTTTAGCTCCTTTTCAGGGACCTGTTGCCTGTACACGTATTGGTTTTGGCAAAGGAGTATGTGGAACTGCCTGGAAGGAAAAGCAAACCCAGCTAGTTCCGGATGTAGATAAGTTTCCGGGACATATAGCCTGTAGTTCGGCATCCAAATCAGAAATTGTTGTTCCAATATCGGTTAACGAAACTGTAGTTGCTGTATTAGATGTAGATAGCGAGCATCTTAATAGTTTTGATACTACAGATGCCCGCTACCTGACCATGATTACGGAATTACTTTCCGATAGTTTTATTCTTTAGAATTTGTCGGAGGCAACACTTTCTTTAAAAGAAAATAACCACATAAACCGGAAACCAACGAACCGGCAAATACACCAAGTTTTGCCTGGTTTAGAAGGTTTGCTCCTACTTCTGGCACACCGGTATAGGATAGGTTCGCAATAAACAGCGATACGGTAAAACCTATTCCTCCTAACAATGATAGAGCAAAAAGATTTTTCACATTCATTCCACGCGGAAATATTCCCATTCCAGATTTAAGAAACAAGTAAGCAAATGAAAAAATACCCACAGCTTTACCTATAAATAAACCTGAAAAAACGCCTAAAGGAATTCCAATCAACATGGAAGGTTCAATACTATTAAATGAAATACCTGCATTTACAAAGGCAAATAAAGGCAAAATAAAATAATAAACATAGGGGTGTAATGAATCCGACATGTTTTGTAGGGGACTAATTGCTTTGTCTGATGTTTCTTCTATTTTACGGAGAATTCTGATTTGCGTATTGGAAAGAACAGTTGCTTTAGGAGTAACCTCTTCCTGTTTTAAAGGAAGTGCGCGTAAAAACTGTGCAAGATTATCCGAAAAACTTTCCAGATTTACAATAGGCCGTGCAGGGATTGTAAAGGCTACAAGTACTCCTGAAATAGTAGGATGGATACCTGATTCCAAAAACAAAAGCCATACAATGAAGCCGCCAATGTAGTAAAAAGAATTATGGTTTACCCTAAGCTTACCTCCCAGATAAATAATCAATAAGACTACAAAAGAAAGGATAAGTGGTAAAACAACAACATGACTGCTGTAAAACAGAGCAATAATAATAATACCACCAATATCATCAACCACAGCCAATGCCGTTAAAAACACTTTCAGACTGACCGAAACTCGATCTCCAAGCAATGCAAGTACAGAAAGAGCAAAAGCTATATCTGTTGCCATTGGAATAGCAGCACCTCTGATTTCGGGTTGTGATGAGCAAATTAAAATAAATACAATAACAGGAACAATCATTCCCCCAAATGCTCCCACTATGGGGAACATCGCTTTCCTGAAAGAAGACAATTCACCTACTAAAAACTCCTGTTTGATCTCCATTCCAACCAAAAGAAAGAACAAAGCCATCAGGGCATCATTAACAAAAGCCAAAACACTCATTGATGCTCCATGATGAGAGAAAAAATTGAAATTTCCAATTTGAAAAATAACAGGTCTTACCAGAAAGTCATCATAGAATGAAGACCAAGGAGAATTAGCAAGAAACAAAGCTACAAAAGTTGCAATAAAAAGCAACATGCTGGAGCTTGGTTTGCGAATTGCAAGTTTCTTAAATGGTTTCGCTACAATCTTAATACGATTTTCCATTCACTTATTAAATTATTTATATTGTTTTGATAGTATAAGTTCTATTTGCACGAATTCAATATCTTAGGAGTAAATCATAGTCATTATTAGAATAGACTTATCTGCTACACGATTAATCTTCTATACCTGCTAATTTGTTTTGCTCCATAGCGCTTTTAGTTAATCTTCGGACCCAAATTACGAAGAAGCCTGTCAGAATAAGATTAAGGACCAGGGTAAGTACTGATATCATCAATGCTGGTCCACCCAGATTGTAGCCAATGGATATAAATATGATTCCTGCTCCAACTTCTCCCCTGGTAAACATTCCTATGGATATAGCTAATCGCTCTTTTAGTAATCTTTCCTTGTAAGTGAATATTGGGAACAGCTTTCCTATATTAGACAAAATAGTAACAATTATAACATGAAAAGCTATTACGTCCCACGACATAAATGGTTGAGATCCGGTTATTGTTACGACTTCTGATATCTCCTTAAAATCAACGCCAAAAAACGCAGGCATACTCAATCCTACCAGAAACATAAAAATGTAGGATATCAAATCTGTAACCCTATGTTCGGATGGAGTATCAATATGTTTATGCTTCATTACCATACCAAGAATAAAGGCAGGCAACAACACTTCGATATGAATACTTGCCTCTTCACCATAAAGATATTTGGTCCCTAAATACACTGACTGGGTAATAGAGAAGACTACTACAGCATAAAAAAGAATGGCTTTCCAATCTTGTCGCATATCGTATGAAGCAAGCTTTTTCCAACCGATAATTAATAATAATGATACGATAAATACGATTACAAATAATTGCCATCTAAGGCCTACCATCATAACCTGGAGGGGAATCATTAACAAAATAGTATCAAGGTCATCAAATATGGCCAATACTTGTACTTTTTTATATACCCAGGTAGATTTTAATCCTGCTGCAGCCAACATTGTAAATAAAATACCTGCAGAGGTTGGGGCCGCGAACCGGCTTAGGAGTAAATTTTCTTTCCACGCTTCCGAATCAAACCAATATTGAGATGGAAGTAAAACGAAAACAAAATAAATAGCAACAAAAATCCAGGGGAAGGCTGCAGTTGCCATTGCAACCAAATAATCTTTAGAATAAGACCTCCATTTTGTTTTTTCTATTTCAAACTCCCTGCCTACATTTATCATAATGAAGGATAAACAGATAAAGAGCAGTATATTGGAAATTTGCTTGAAATAAATATAATTCTCACCCATCAAACCAGGGAAGGTTTGAGACGCGACAAGACCAAACATTAAAAACAGTGAAAATAATATTACTTTTTTCATCGATCAAGAATAATTTTTATAAATACCTATTTGAAACATATGATTATTAATTTATTATTTTTAGCATTTTACTTCGGCAAAGATAACATATTTTATCCTTATTTTTTAGTGAGAAATCAAAAATACACGATGATATTGACCGTGGAAATAAAAAAATGCTTCAACCAGAACGGCTGAAGCATTTCATATATTATTATCTTAATCTTACTGTTTTAATTAGAAAGCAGTTTTGTTAATACCGGTACCTTTACAGTCTTTACATCACTTTTAGCTTCCTCGTTTAACTGTTCGAAAATTACAATCTGATTGCTTCCCTTCTTAAGCCAAACTCCGGGGATATACAGTGTTTGCTGGGGACCAACTTTCCAGTAACGTCCGATATTTATTCCATTGATATAGATAATACCCTTGCCCCACTGTTCCATGTCAATAAAAGTATCACCTGTTTCCGTTAGGTTGAAGGTTCCTTGATACACAACCGGACAACCTTTCAGTTTAGCAGCATTAACCGGAGTATTGTCATAAACTTTTACATTTTTAAGATCGGAAAGTACAGGAGCTTCACTCATCGGCAGTTTATACATAGCCCAATCGCCGGTAATTTCAATATCATTAATTTTAACCGGACTGATTATACCTTTGTTGTTTCTTACGATTTCAGCACCATAATTGATGCGGCCCATATTCTCAACCAGAATATCCAAAGTTGAGTTAAATGGTATATCAATCTCCATAGTATAATTCTTGTAGTATCTGTTCAGCTCGCCTACCTTCTCACCGTTAACATAAATCACAGCAAAGTCGCGGAGGCCTTCAATTGATAATGTTCCACTGATCGGCTGATTGAATTTGCGTGAATACAGAACGTACCCATGTCCCTGATTCAATTGTTCGAATGTTAGCGGCTTATCACTGTAAACCGGTTTCTGCGTAGAAGCTATATCAAACACGTTGGCTACCTTATCTAATTTAATAGAAGGGATTTCAATCAACGGAATTTGTTTAGGTGCTTCAGGTACTTTATAGCTTACATGTTTTTTAATCACATTGCGGATTGAATCAAATTTAGGTGTTACCCAACCTGCTTCAGAAATAGGCGCATCATAATCATAGCTGGTGAGATCCGGCTGTATATCGTGATTTTTATCATAGTTCGCACCACTTGTAAAACCAAAGTTCGTTCCGCCATGCACCATATAGAAATTAAATGAAACATCGTTGGTGATGTATTTTTCTGTTTGACGGGCAATTCCGGAAGCATCAACTTTTGGATGAGGTTCTGCCCAGTGTGCTAACCATCCAGGGTAAAACTCGGCTACCATATACGGCCCCTGTCCGTTGTTATATTGATTCACTACTTTCTTCAGGTTCTCTATATTACTTTCGCCATTGGCTGTTGGTAAAGCCCCCGGAGTAGCACCACCTTCAAACAACCAGCTACCGTCTGAAGTAAACAACGGTACATTGAATCCGGCAGCTTCCAGCTGTTTCTTGATTTTAGCATTATAAGCACGGTGTTCTTCCAAAGGAATATCCTTACGCTGAGACACGTAAGATCCGAATTCGTTTTCTGCCTGCACCATAATGATTGGTCCGCCATTGGTAATTTGCAAGTGTGCAACTTCTTTGGCCAAGCGATTGATATACTGCTCTGTGTGTTTAAGGAAAGCCACGTTGTCTCTTCTCACTTCCATGCCCGGTACATTTTGCAACCACCAGGGATAACCGCCAAATTCCCACTCTGCACATGCATAAGGACCTGGACGAAGAATAACCATTAGCCCCTCTTCTCCTGCAGTCTTAATATATTCGGCCAAATTTTTATCTCCAGTAAAATCCCACTTACCAGGCTCTGTTTCATGTAAATTCCAAAACACATACGTTGCCACTGTGTTTAGACCCATTGCCTTTATCATCTGAAAACGATGGCGCCAGTATTGGTGAGGTATACGAGCATAATGCATTTCGCCCGAATGAATCTGAACAGCCTTACCATCATATACAAAATTTCCACCTTTGATTTCAAATGTGTGCTTCTTTTGTCCGAATGCCGGCAAAGAAGCAATAAGTAAGAACAGGAGCATCAGGGGCCCGAGAAATTTCTTCATTGTGTTTTCTTGTTTTATTAAGTTTATACCAAATTTAAGAAGGCCTTTCTTTTCCAAGAAAGGCCGTTAGCATTTAAACTGCAATATTAGCAATTATAATTGAACCTTGCAAAAAAGGAAAGTCAATATTCTTCCGTATCAGGAATTGCAACATCAATAGCAATACATGCTGCACACACGGCAATTGTCCCCACTACAGCACCAAAACCAGAACCTTTAGTCTTTTTGTAATAGAAAAAATCGCCTCTTTTATTTGAATAACCGTACACCTCCTCGGGTTTAATCTCAGCACTTTTCATTACTTCCGAAATATAAAATTGCTGATCAATAACAAAAGGCTTTCCTTTTTCCATATCGAGCGATCCGCTGTATAGTGTTAGGTAGCTTCTAAATTTTAAAGGTGAATTAAATTCAGCAAAGTGCATGGTATTTATTTTTGTAGGAGCCAGATTTTCTCTCGCAAATTCCTTTTTGGTAAAACTTTCTTTCGGTATTCTATCCAAACAGAAATCGCCCAGAGTGACCGGTGTATGATCCGTTCTTGACTTTGGAGGGATAAAGCTAACGCCTTCCGGAAGACTAATACTTCCATTGATATTTCCGTTTGTAGAGCCAAAGTTTTGGTTATAGTTGAATGTATTGGCACTGATATCCCCATCAAAGTTCAATTTGTTTTGTTTGTAGTTTGTGGCTACATCGTCAATAATCAGTGCAGAACGCTGCCAATCCACATACAAAGGCTGATCTGAATTATTAATAACAGTAATATGTATAGGTAAATTGTATCCAAAGAAACTGTACACCACCTTTACACTATCGTTTTCATAAACAAAATCGCCAAAATCATCTTTTTCAGCCACGCCTTCGGAAGAACTAAGGGTAGAGTAGTAATAAGTTGAGCAGGAGCTGAGTAGCATCAATACCCCTACAATAGTTAGTATTTTTTTCATATTCAGTTTATTTTCATTTGGCTTTAGTTGTAAAGATATAACTATTTATCAAATAAATCCAAACTATTTAATAATTTATGTTTTATTAAGCATGTACGATATTGCAAGGGTATAAACCGGCTCATATGTACCATGAATATAACGCTTTGGTTGTAACGAAAAATCCGTTTCTAAGGGACTAATTTTCGTTATAGCATCATTTAACAAATAAACAATTTACATCGGCAACACACGCTGAACATGCCGAGCGTACCCGTCTGTTAACCCTGTTTCTACGTTATACATGCACATAAAATAATACCCTAATTTTAATTTTTAAAGATTTATAAATCCAGAAACTCTGTTGTTTCTTAACCATGCAAATACACATTCATTTGCCAACAAAAAAGAGCGATATGTCCCGATAACGTGCTGAAAGTACGTTTAAGTTCATCCGGATCGCACTTTCCACCCGCATTTTTATAACCGGCAACTCCGGCTAAACGATACGCCGGATCAAATAAGCGGACTTAAACCGGGATGCTAATTATCTATAACTCTTAAAACAACATGTTATTCCAAAACAACAAGCAACCGGATTGTCTCCAACAAGTAGTAACATAACAGCAAATGAGTCTTGTTTATTAGCCAACAAGTATGCATTTGTTTTCGGACAAGTAGTAGTTGTAATTCTTATAAACGAGCGACCAAACCTTCGCACAGCAAGGCCTCTCGGGGTCAAATACAGGGAAGAATGCATCAAAATACTGTCCATGAATTGTTGGGAATCATTTCTGACAAAGCGGATGTTTTGTAATAATGTCGGTCCGGTTTCAAACAGACAGGCAATTAAATATATAATTCTGCATGATTACAGAGTCTACTCCTCAAAGTTACAACACAATGATATTCAACAAGATCCCAAATAAATCACTCATAAATAAAAATAAAAATAAAAAAAATTCAGGTATGCCCCCCAGATGAATCCTTTCAATGTGTATTACTTTAAAGAGATAATACATAATTTATGAAAAATACACAATCAGAAGATAGCAACCTAATTCGCCTGATGCAACTATATATCGAAAACCGATGCACTGAAAAGGAAAGGGATGAACTTTTAAGCTGGCTAAAACAAACCGAAAGTTATGACCCTATTGATTCGATATTAAATAATCATTGGGAGGGAATTATGGATGAAGTAGGTGCCCCGGATCAATCAAGAGAAAAAGAATTGCGGAACGAATTTAAACTTATCAAACACAAGCTCAAGCGTACAAAGAGCCCCAATAAACGTAAGTCGCTCGAACTTACCTGGTTCATAAAAGTGGCCGCAGTTATTCTATTGTTTGCAGGCATTGGTGCTTCCATTTATCAATTAAAAGACCGGCCAGCAACATCCGTTACTTACGCAGAATTCAAGTCCGAACATGGAAAAATAAAAAAAATCAAACTTGCCGACGGCACCTTTGTTACACTTAATTCGGCCAGTAGTCTAAAATTACCCACAGATTTTAATAGCAAATCCAGGTTTGTGCAACTGGAAGGTGAGGCGTTCTTTGATGTAGCAAAAAATGTGAAGAAACCTTTTATTATTCAAAGTGGCGATGCTAGGATTAAAGTTTTAGGAACCTCATTCAATGTTAAAGCGTACAAAGAAGATAAACTAATGGCCGTAACCGTTGCTACCGGGAAAGTGATGGTAAATATGGATGCCATGGATTTACAACTAAAATTGTTACCGAACGACCATCTATCAATCAATAAATTAACGTCCGAATTTACAAAGACAACCGTCGATGAAACCAATTATAACAAATGGATATCCGGAATTCTTCATTTCGACAAAGAACCTTTGGTTGATGTAATTAAGGAATTAAACCGAAAATACGATAAAAAGGTGATCCTTCGTTGTCGTTCCGGATCGCAACAAATTTCCGGATCGCATGATAATAAAAGTCTGGAAGCCGTTGTTGAAGCCATTTGTTTTACAACCGGATTAAAATATACGCAAAACGGAGATACAATTTTAATACACGAATAACAGAACATGTTTAACTCTTAAATCTATGAATGCCTATGCACATAATGTAAGAAAAAAGAGAGTGCCCTTGCGAGGCACCCTCTCCTAATAAAAAGTCTGCGGTTTTTGAATGAATGCGACCAAACATGCCAATTCGAAACCAGACATTTCATTAATAAATAAACCATTAAAACAAAACAAATATATGAATAACAATTCAATATTTAAAAAGGTAGTTACCCGAACGCTGTTCTCTTTACTAATTATCTGCCTGTTTGTGCCGTTTCTTATTGCAGAAAATGCAAACGGACAAGCATTAAAAGAAAATAACATCTCATATAATACAAAAAATACCTCAATTGTAAATGTATTTAACCAATTGAGCAAAATTACCGGATATTATTTTTTTTACAACGAGGAAGTTATAAAAAATGTAAAAAATATTTCAATAAATGTCAAGAACACCGAAATTGATAAAGTATTAAATGAGTTGTCCCGTCAAACCAACTTATCTTTTAAAATAATAGACAATACTATTTCGGTCAGCAAAAAAGGACAAATAAACACCCCGTCGATTGTTCCACAACAAAAGGGAGGTATCACAGGTGTTGTTAAGGATAAAAACGGAGAACCAATCATTGGAGCAAACGTTGTGGTAAAGGGAACAACCAACGGAACTATTACCGATTTAGATGGTAAGTTTACGTTGGAAACATCTGTGGGCACCATATTAACTGTATCTTACATTGGATACCATCCCAAAGAATTTACGTGCGGTGCGGAGGGCTTAAACAATATAACGCTGCTTGAAGACACTCAAAAGCTGGATGAAGTTGTAGTAGTTGGTTATGGAGTTCAAAAGAAAGCCAACTTAACCGGGGCTGTATCTGTAGTAAATATGGACAAAGTACTGGGAGACAGACCTGTTACAAACGTAATGAGTGCATTACAAGGAACCATGCCTGGTCTTGTTATTTCAGGGGGATCTAAACCCGGGCAATCCAAAACATTTAATATCCGTGGTACTACCTCGTTGAATGGAGGAGAACCATTGGTGTTGGTAGACAACGTTCCGGCACAAATCGACCTTATCAATCCCGAAGATATTGAGTCTGTTTCCATCCTTAAAGATGCCGCTTCTTCGGCAATCTACGGAGCACGTGCTGCTTTCGGTGTGATCCTTATTACGACTAAGAAAGCAAAAAAGGGAGAGAAAATTCAGTTAAATTACACAAACAACTTTGGTTTTCAAAATTCGATAAACCGGCCTCAGCAAGCCGGAGCACTTGATATGTTGCAGGCATACAAGGATGCAGGATTTTTGGGAGGTAAATATTTTGCAAGTCAGGATGTTGATCTCTGGATGAAATACATCACCGAATACCGACAGGATCCAAGTAAATTTGATGTAACTGAAAACGGAATTTACATCCCAACAGAAAACAACCCCAATAACGTACGTTACTATCTGCATGAAAACGATCTTTATAAAAACATATTGGATTCGTACGGATTTCAGCAAACACATAATGTATCTGCTATGGGTGGCGGCGAAAGCATTTCATACCGCATATCATTGGGTTACACCAATGACCAAGGTATTCTGATAACAGACAAAGATAGCTACAAACGTATTTCAGCAAGTTCGTACGTATCGGCCGACATCACAAAATGGTTAAATCAATCCCTTGATATCCGGTATGCAAAAGGAACCAAAACGATGCCCTTTGATGGAGCTGAATCGAATATTTATGCTTTACGTCTGGCAAACCTCAATCCGGAAGGGATGATGGATTATCAAGGTGAAATGTTACCAATCAACACGCCTAAAAACTACATTTTGTATACTGATCCCATGAATACTGAGGACGAAAATCCCCGCTTTTTCTCCCGGACATCCATCAAACCGATCAAAGGACTCGAAGTTGCTTTCGAATATACATTCGATAAGAATATACATAACCAGAAAAAGTATAATTCGCCATTCTATTATACATCTATTCAAACAAATAAGAGTCTTACATATCCAGCGTCTCAATACTGGGTAAATAAAGAATCTACAGACTATAACGCGATAAATGCCTATGCTACCTATTCGTTGTCATTGAAAGATAAGCATAATTTTAAGGCGATGACCGGATACAACCAGGAATCGCGTGCTTGGGAAGCGCTTGACGTGAACAGGAAAGATATGATTAACGAAGATATGCCTTCAATAAGCGGATCTACCGGCGAAACAGTTGCAACCGACTCCTTTGAAGATTATACGATCCGAAGTGGTTTCTTCCGTTTAAACTACGATTATTTGGGCAAGTACCTGGTTGAAGTAAACGGACGCTACGACGGGTCGTCCAAGTTTCCCAAAAGCAATCGTTTTGGATTCTTCCCTTCTTTTTCTTTGGGTTGGCAGCTGGCACAGGAAAAGTTTATGAATTGGTCAGACAGCTGGTTGGACGAGCTTAAAATAAGAGGTTCGTGGGGACAAATTGGCAACCAGGCCATCAATCCATACGCCTATACACCGATCATGGATTCATTCCGTCCGGAATGGGTGGTTAACGGAACTCTCCCAACAAGTTTAAAAGCCCCCGGATTGGTTCGTAACAACTTTACCTGGGAAACTGTAGAAACACTTGACTTTGGTTTTGATGCTTCCTTGTTTAACTACCGTCTTCAAGCTACTTTCGACTGGTATCAGCGAGATACCAAAGACATGTTGGCACCCGGATTCGAATTTCCAAGTGTAGTTGGAACCAGTGCTCCACTTCAAAACACAGCAGATCTTCGCACCAAAGGATGGGAAATATCCATCTCCTGGCGTGATAAAATAGGAGAATTAGGGTATAACATAGGACTTAACCTGTACGATTCACGCACAAATGTTACTAAATACAGAAATGAGGTAGGTCTGTTTTACGACAGAAACAGTGCCCAAACAGCCAAAAGATACCGCGAAGGGATGGAAATTGGCGAAATATGGGGCTACGAATCAGATGGATATTACACGGTAGACGACTTTGTAAATACAACTTCGTGGGCTCTTAAAGAAGGTGTAACTTCTATCAAGGGTGTACAGGTTCGTCCGGGGGATGTAAAATTCAAAAACATTAAAGACGATGCTGCCAGTATAAATCAAATTGACAATGGCGATGACACCACCAACAATCCCGGCGACCGGAAAATTATTGGTAATTCAACACCTCACTATCAGTTTGGGGCAACAGCCGGATTAAACTGGAAAGGATTCGATTTAAGTATTATCCTTCAAGGAGTAGGAAAGTGCGACGCTTGGATTAGCGACGACCTTCGCTGGGCCTTCAACTCGGGTCAATTTGGAACCATTTTCGATAATCAACTCGACTTCTGGAAACCGAAGGATCCGAATAACGGAGATTGGACTGCCATTAATCCAAATGCCCAATGGCATCGCATCTACGGAGAAAAAGGAAATTCAGGATCAAACCAACGTATCCAGACCAAATACTTATTGGATGCATCGTATTTGCGTCTTAAAAACATAACACTCGGTTATTCTATTCCGAAGTCGCTGATCAGCAAGATTAGTATTACAAATGCAAAAGTATTTTGTAGCACTGAAAATCTGGCTACCTGGACATCACTTCCAAAAGGATACGACCCGGAACGTTTGAATTGGCAATACCCTTTCTTCCGTACAATTTCATTTGGTGTTAATATTACTCTATAATCTAAATAAGTACCTAAAATGAAGAAATATATATTTATACTTATGGCGGCGCTTGCCTTCGGAGCATGCAATGACAACTACCTGGAAAAGTATCCGATAGAATCGCAAACAGAATTAAGTGCATTCAAAACTTACAGCAATTTTAAGACCTATTCCTGGCAGCTCTATAGTGTTTTCAATGAAGGTTCTATACTAAGAAAAGTTGGAAGCACCTCGGAAGATGGTTACTACGAAGGAGATGTTGCTGCCGGATATCTTGAAAAGAAAGGGGTAAATTCGAGAAATCCTTATGCTTTTCAAACAGTTACCGTACCATCCTCCGGGGGAGGCTGGGATTTTTCGTATATCAGACGCGTAAATGTTATGCTGGATAATATCGACAAATCAACAATGACTGCGGCAGAAAAAGAACATTGGCGTTCGGTTGGTTACTTTTTCCGGGCATTTATGTACACCGAATTAATAGCCCGGTTTGGAGATGTTCCCTGGATAGACAGAACTATTAAGGAAGAAGATGCCGAATTAATGTATGGCACCCGCACCCCACGGAACGAGGTAGCCATGCATGTGCTTAACGACTTGCTATATGCCGAAAAAAATATAAAACCGGCAGGAGATGGTGCAAATACCATTAATGTTCACTGTGTACGGGCATTGATTTCTCGTTTCGGACTTTTTGAAGGAACCTGGCATAAATACCACGGACTGGGAAATGAGACCAATTATCTTACTGAATCTGTAAGAGCCTCCGAAGAGTTGATGAAATCTTATCCAACTATCCATACTGATTGGGGAGAAATGTTTACAAGCGAAAACCTGGGAAAAGTACCGGGGGTTATTCTTTACAAGGAATATATCGCCAACATTCTAACTTCCAGTCACGGACACTACGAAAGGACTTCGTCAGGTTCAAACGAAATGAATAAATCTACGGTTAATCTCTATCTCTGCAAAGACGGGAAACCCATTAAAACAAGCAGTATGTATGCCGGAGATAAAAATTTATATCAGGAAATGCGTAACCGCGATCATCGCCTGCTTCTTACCGTGGTGCCTCCTTACAAAGTTCAGTTAACCGGAAATACGTGGAAATATACAGACAATACGGCCGATAGAGAATATCTGGACATTATGGGAACAACAACTGTTATTTCCAATCCGGGAGTAGGACATAAACTGTTGCCGGTATTAAACTGGTCCGGATCAATCGTAAAACAGGTACCGAATATTGAGCCGGGTGCACCTCAGGTATTTATGGCTTCACGTTCCGGATATTATTGTTACAAACATTATTCCGGATGGGATACAAATAGCAACATGGGAGCACTAAACACGGCAGATAAACCTATTTTCAAAATTGAAGAGGTTTTGTTAAACTATGCCGAAGCCAAGTTTGAATTGGGTCAGTTTGATCAGGATGTGGCAAATAAAACAATTAACAAGCTTCGTCCCCGTGCCCGGATTGCCAACATGGTGGTATCGGATATTAATGCAGGCTTTGACCCCGACCGCGATCCTTCGGTAGATCCCGTACTGTGGGAAATCCGCCGCGAACGCATCACCGAACTTATGGGTGAGGGCTTCGGTTTTTACGATATCCGTCGTTGGAAAAAAGCACCTTGGTTTATTAACAAACAACAAATTGGTTTGTGGGTTAAAAAATCTGAAGTCTCTTCGCAAGTAAAAATTCTGGATCCACAGACTAAACTACCCAGTACAACGCTATCGGAAGGGAATATTTATTTATTTAACGATCCTATTCAAGATGGAAAAGGATGGCAAGACAGGTATTACCTCTATCCTATTCCTTTAACAGATATGGCTCTGAATAAAAATCTGACACAAAATCCCGGTTGGGAAAATTAATTTATTAAAAGTGGGGGGGGGTGATTTATTTCATCCCCTTACACGTTAATCAACGAATATAAATTATATGAATAAAATAAGAGTCCTATTAAGTGTAGCATTGGCAGGAACAGTTTCGGGCCTAACCGCCAGAAACGGGGACGCTTCGGCAAAATCAAAACCAAATATTATATATATTTTGGCAGATGATTTAGGTTTTGCAGATTTGGGGTGTTACGGTCAGCAACGAATTGAAACACCCAACATAGACAGACTGGCATCCAAAGGAATTCGTTTTACTCAGCATTACTCCGGGACAGCTGTTTCTGCCCCTTCACGCTGTGTGTTGTTTACCGGTAAACACACCGGGCATGCCTATATCCGCGGAAATGACGAAATGGGTGAACGCGGCAACGTATGGAGTCACGAAGCCATGCTGGCAGACTCGTCGCTGGAGGGACAACGTCCGCTACCGAAAGGAACAGTTACCCTTCCGCTGATTCTAAAAAAAGCAGGTTATACAACTGCCTGCATTGGTAAATGGGGACTGGGATATCCCGGATCTGAGGGTACTCCAAATAAGATGGGATTTGATTTCTTTTATGGTTATAATTGCCAGCGCCAGGCACACACCTATTACCCTCCCTTCTTATATCGAAACGAAAAACGCGAATATTTATCGAATAAACTAGTAGCTCCGAACACCAAGATAGACAGCGATGCAGATTCGTTGGATCCAAAAAACTATTCCAAATTTGTACAAAAAGAGTATGCACCCGATCTGATGTTCAAGGAAATAACAACCTTTGTGAGAGAGAATAGAAAGAATCCTTTTTTTATGATCTGGACAACACCTGTGCCTCATGTTCCTTTGCAAGCTCCCGAAAAATGGATACAGCATTATGTGAATAAATTTGGAGATGAAACGCCATATACCGGCAACAAAGGTTACTTTCCTTGTCGTTACCCTCATGCCACCTATGCAGCTATGATAAGCTATTGGGATGAACAAATCGGAGCTTTAATTCAGCAATTAAAAGATCTTGGTTTGTATGAAAACACTTTAATCATCTTCACAAGTGATAACGGACCCACATTTAACGGAGGATCGGATTCTCCTTGGTTTGATAGTGCCAAACCATTCAAAAGTGAATCTGGATGGGGTAAAGCATCTATCCGCGAAGGAGGTATTCGTGTGCCTATGATTGCCTGCTGGCCTTCTAAGATAAAGCCCGGAACTACCAGCAATCATATATCCGCCTTCTGGGATGTAATGCCAACGCTTGCCGAAATTGCAGGAGTTAAAGCGACTGATACCGATGGGATAAGTTTTCTGCCCACACTTGTAGGAAAAAAACAGCCTGAGCACGAGTACCTGTACTGGGAATATCCAGAGGGCGACGGATCAAAAGCCATTCGGATGGGAAACTGGAAAGGGTATATCTCCAATATCAAAAAGGGCAATAAAACGATGGAACTTTATGATCTGGGCATAGACCCGCGCGAGCAAATTAATGTTGCGGATAAACATCCGGATATAGTAAAAAAGATGGAATTAAAAATGAAAGAAGCTCATGAAGAGCCTGTAATTAAAAAGTTTGCCATGTAATTTAAAGGGTTGACTTCTAAGAATCAGTAGGGACGTTGCAAGAGTAGCGTCCCTATTTTAATATCAGAAACAGAAATACCGAAAACTGAATATCGGCGTATTGGGTAAGATATTTACGGATAAAACGCAATGACTCCGATATATGTTCTTGAACGGTATAAACCGAAATATCCAACTGTTCGGCAATTTCTTTGTGTGTAAAATGATCAATTCGGCTAAGGTTAAAAATTCGCTTACGCTGCGGAGGAAGATTTTCGATGGCTTTTTTAAGAATTACCACGTACTCCTCATACACAATTTCCGACTCAACTTTATCCTCAAACGGTTCAGATTGGACCAATATTTTGTTTTTAATTCTAGCTTCAATGTCAATATCCCGAAAATAATTAAGAATACGGTTGCGGGCAATTGTAAATAGAAAAGAGGAGAATGATAGCTCGGAATTCAGAAATACCCGGGATTCCCACAGATTAATAAAAACCTCCTGAACAATATCATTTGTTTCGTCCTCCGATTTAAGCAAACTAAAACTAAAGACCCACAATCTATCTTTATAACGAACATACAAATCGCAAAAAGCAGACTCATCGCCTTTTATAAGCAAAGAAACCAACTCCTTGTCTGATTTAGCATTCACATTCATTAAAGTCAGATTTATTTAATTACAGTTTTACAAAGATATAAACAAATAAACATTATTTTACACTTTATTTCACAATATATTTCATCTTTTACTTCACTCTGTAAACCAGTTTAATTTTCAATTACTTAGTTCCATCTTTCAACGTTCTGGCATAAAACAAAAAATCATACTTATCATTCACCTTGATCCCAATTCCTTTAAACCTTTCATTCATTAAACTAGTTCCAGTAAGTTGTTTCCGGGGGGGTAATCTTGCATAGGGAGGATTTCGGCGTATAAGCCACCATCTGCACCAAAGTTAATATCCTCAAAAAATATACCATACATGGTTAATTGAATTGATGATCCAATTTTATCAACATCAATTTTAATTAAATAATCAGATTCTGTTGATTGGCCAATTAGAGAGAGAAACCGGCCGCCACAAATGACAGAATACACAATCCCTTTTTAAAATTGCAATTCATAATAGTAGGTTTTTCATAAATATTATTCTAAAACAAGCCACAAAAGTAAAAGAAAGTAAGAAGTTGAAACAATAAAAAGTTATATATTTGCATAAGTAAACAAATGCATGCTTTAAAACATCATTTATATAGTTCATAAATACAAAGAACAACGTAATTTTACACCCGTTTAGAAAAATAAGTACACATGAAAAACGAACTTACGCTGTCTGGGTTAAAGGTAGCTAACTTTAGTAAACTCATTGACGGTAAAGAAACTCAGCTCTTCGTCCTTGTTAACAAAAGTGGAATGGAGCTGACTGTCACCAACTTTGGAGCCAAAATAGTATCGCTGTTGGTAAAAGATAAAGAAGGGAAAATGGTAGATGTAGTTACCGGACACGATTCAATAGATGACTATCTTACTTCTGAAGAACCCTATTTCGGTGCTATTTGCGGACGATTTGGGAATCGTATTGCCAAAGGAAAATTTGAAATTGACGGTATAACATATGATAAACTGGCAATCAATAATGGACCTAACAGTCTTCATGGGGGAATTAAAGGCTTTAATGCAGTGGTTTGGGATGCAGTAATAAAAGACACACAGACCCTTGAACTAACCTATATTTCGCCAGACGGTGAAGAAGGCTTTCCCGGCAATCTGAAAACAACAGTTACATATCACCTTTCAGATAATAATGAAGTTGTTATTTTGTATAATGCAGAATCTGACAAGCCAACCGTATTGAATCTTACCAATCATTCTTACTTTAATCTTTCCGGAGCAGGCGATCCCTATATTGGAGATCATTTACTTACTATTAATGCAGATTATTATCTGCCAACAGATAGTACAGCTATTCCGTATGGTCCCAAAGAAAAAGTGGAAGGTACTCCGATGGATTTCAGAAAAGCTTTTGAAGTTGGAGCCAGAATTAATGAAAACTTCGAACAACTAATTTTTGGAAAAGGATACGACCACACGTATGTTCTAAATAAGGAAAAGAACGAGCTGTCGTTCTGTGCCAGATGCTCTTCTCCTAAAACAGGCATAGTGATGGAAACTTATACAACTGAACCAGGTGTTCAGCTTTATACAGGAAACTGGATGACAGGAAATCTGATTGGGAAAAAAGGTCAAAGATATCCGGAAAGAGCTGCCTTATGTTTGGAAACTCAACATTTCCCTGATAGTCCAAATAAACCGGAATACCCAAGTACGACACTTCGTCCGGGAGAAAAGTTTGACAGCAAAACTATTTTCAAATTTACAACCGAATAAAAAATTTCAAATTATAAACTATCTAACTAATTTATTTAATTAAAAAAGAAATGAATACTACGCAGAAAAAAAATTATGCATTGCCAATCGCAATGATGATTGCTCTATTCTTCATGATTTCCTTTGTTACAGGACTTCAGAACCCGATGGCCCTGATTGTTAAGAGTCAGTTTGAAGCATCAAGCTTTATGTCTCAGTTGGGTAATGCCGCCAACTTTATCGCTTATGCATTTATGGGTATTCCGGCAGGATTATTACTAGAAAAAATCGGTTATAAAAAAACAGCTTTATTAGCTATTATTGTAGGATTCACTGGTGTAGGTATTCAGTTTCTTTCAGGTTTTGCAGAAAGCTTTACTGTATATTTAATTGGTGCATTCGTTTCAGGTTTCTCAATGTGTATGTTGAATACAGTTGTTAACCCTATGTTGAACACTCTTGGTGGTGGAGGTAACAAAGGAAATCAGCTAATTCAGGTTGCTGGTTCTGTAAACTCTTTCGGAGCAACAATCGTTCCTGTACTTGGTGGTTACCTGATTGGTAATGCTGCACAACCTACAATTAAAGATGCCAATCCTGCATTATTCCTTGCTTTAGGTATTTTTGCTCTGGCATTTATCGTATTATATTTTGTTAGCATTCCGGAACCTCACATGGTTAAAGACAAAGCTAAAACAAAAGATACTCACAGTGCCCTTTCTTTCCGTCACTTTATATTAGGTGCTGCTGCAATTTTCGTTTATGTTGGTGTTGAAGTAGGTATTCCTAACATTTTGAACTTATTGATGACTGCAAGTCCTGAAAACGGTGGTTTAGGCATAGAAACAACTATTGCAGGTACAATTGCCGGAACATATTGGTTCCTTATGTTGATCGGCCGTGTTGCTGGCGCTAGTCTTGCAGCAAAAGTATCTAGTAAAGCAATGTTGGCTGTAGCATCTACAGTTGGTCTTATTTTCGTATTACTTGGAATCTTTGGCCCGCTTGAAACAAAAGTATCTATGCCTGTATTCCAATCGGATATTTCATTTGGTTTAGCTGAAGTGCCCATCGGTGTAATGTTCCTTGTATTATGTGGTCTTTGTACTTCTGTAATGTGGGGTGGTATTTTCAATCTTGCAGTAGAAGGACTTGGTAAATATACAGCTACAGCATCTGGTATCTTCATGGTATTGGTTTGTGGTGGAGGTATCTTACCTTTGATTCAGGGAGCTGTAGCAGATGCAACAAGCTATTTGGCTAGCTTCTGGGTAATCTTCTTTGGTATGGCATATCTTCTTTACTATGCTCTTATCGGTTCTAAAAATGTTAACAAAGACATTCCTGTAGAATAATCCGTAAGGCTTATTGTAAGGATATTGTATATAATAAACTTGAATTAAGATGGATATTGAACACGTAAGAAGTCGTTTTAAAAAACACTTCAATGATGAAGTCGGATCAGTTTATGCTTCTCCAGGTCGTATTAACCTGATTGGAGAACATACTGATTACAACGGAGGGTTTGTTTTCCCAGGAGCCATTGATAAAGGAATGGTTGCCGAAATCAAGGTAAACGGAACTGATAAAGTTCGGGCCTATTCGATCGACTTGAAAGACTATGTTGAGTTTGGTTTAAACGAAGAAGATGCTCCAAAAGCAAGTTGGGCAAGATATATTTTCGGTGTATGTCGTGAAATTATCAAACGTGGAGGTAAAATTCAAGGATTTGATACTGCTTTTGCAGGTGATGTTCCTCTGGGTGCCGGCATGTCTTCATCGGCTGCATTGGAAAGTACGTTTGCCTTTGCGTTAAACGATATGTTTAATCTTGGTATTGACAAGTTTGAACTTGCTAAAATAGGTCAAGCTACAGAACACAACTATTGTGGCGTTAATTGTGGTATTATGGACCAGTTTGCATCTGTTTTTGGTAAAGAAGGAAGCTTAATCCGTCTGGATTGCCGTTCTTTGGAATACAAATACTTCCCATTCAAACCGGTAGGTTATAAATTGGTTTTACTTGATTCTGTAGTAAAACACGAATTAGCCTCTTCTGCTTACAACAAACGTCGTCAGTCATGCGAAACTGCTGCTGCAGCAATCCGTAATAACAACCATCCTGAAGTTGAGTTCTTGCGTGATGCTACAATGGACATGCTTAAGGAGGTGAAGGATCAGATTTCGGCAGAAGATTACATGCGTGCTGAATATGTGATTGAAGAAATTCAACGTGTACTTGATGTTTGCGATGCTCTTGAACGTGGTGATTACGAAACTGTAGGTCAGAAGATGTATGAAACACACCATGGAATGAGTAAACTTTACGAAGTGAGCTGCGAAGAACTCGACTATCTGAATGATATCGCAAAGAAATGTGGTGTTACAGGCTCTCGCGTTATGGGTGGAGGCTTTGGCGGTTGTACAATCAACCTAGTTAAAGACGAATTGCATGATGCATTCATTAAAGAGGCTTTTGCTTCCTACAAAGAAAAGTTTGGTCACGAACCAAAACTATATGAAGTTGTAATAAGCGATGGTGCAAGAAAACTTGCCTAATCGGGTTTCATAAATAAAAAAGGGTGAATCTTTTTTGATTCACCCTTTTTTATGTTATAATATAAAATTAACCTCTTTTCTTCTGACTGGATCTCGCAGCTTTTCGTCTTTTAATTTCGGCTTTCATCTTTGCGGAATCCGATCCGTGAGTACCTTTAACATACGTCGATTTCTTAGCTTTGGTTTTAATTTTTCGAACTTCATCGGTACTAACCGGATTTTTAGCTCCTTTAAAAACAATGCCATCTGATAAAAGTTTTTCTACATCCATAAATTTGGGTGTTATTAATTATTGGACAAAGGTAAACAAAAATGAGCAACTTGCCAAAATCTACTCATTTACTCAAAATAAGAAGCGCCCAATGTACGGCCATAGTAGAACATATATTGTTGAATTACGCCTCTATAACCATTGTATCTGGAGGTATCGAACAGACCTTGATAATGTTTGTCAAGCACTTTCTTTATCCATAAATCAATGGGAAAGCCGTCAAGATGTTGCAACCCGAACAACAGCACACAATTGGCAACTTTCCGCCCTACCCCATATAAGGATATCAATGCATCAAAGGCCTCTTCTCTGCTTACCGTTCGTAAGTGGTCAAGATTCAATTCGCCTGTCAGTACTTTGCGTGCTGCATTAACAATGTATTTATCACGATACCCAACACCGCAAGAAGCTACCAATTCCGGATTTTCGGCCAGGGCCTTTGGAGTGGGGAAAAGATGATATCCTCCTCTTCCATGTTTATCCTCTACATAAGCTCCTAATTTCTGACATAAGATATTTACATTTGTTTTTATCTTAGGAATATTACTGCATTGCGAGATTATAAATGTAATAAGTATTTCAAAAGAATCCTGACGAAGAATACGTATTCCATCTCCAACTACAACTGCCTTCTCAAGAAAACTATCTCCTTCAACACTCCTTTTTATTTGTTCATAATCTCGTTCAAAGTCAAAATAATCATACCAAAGTGAATAAAAGGTCTCCTTTGTGCATTTAAATAAATAAGAATTATTATCCAGAAGTTCTATTTCCAATAATGTATCGAAGGCAATCCCCCTCCAAACATTCTTCCTAAATTCATTCCAACGGAAGCATTGTCCGGAAGTAATAATCTGATTCATATTAAAGCTATCCAGTCTAGATAAAATTACACCTTCAGCAACCTCCAATACTTGCATTTTCTTTTTATTTAACTCCTTTATTTATTCAATACCAACAAAACAAACCGTAATGATAAAAGGTTTACTTACTATTAAAGGTCGGTTAACCAGATTTTTCATGATTCATGGTATCATGTAAATCGAAATGAGCTATCTTTGTGGTCAATCAGACAACATAAACAATTACATTCAAGGTTGATATTAATTGTCGACCTTTTATTTTACGCAAATCAGATGAAAGAAAATGAAATGATATTTGGCATCCGTGCCGTAATAGAAGCAATCCTGGCAGAAAAGGAAATAGACAAAATCCTTGTGAAAAGGGATTTACAGAGCGATCTATCTAAAGAGTTGTTTGACGCACTTAAAGGAAAAGAGATTGCTGTGCAACGTGTCCCAGCTGAACGCCTAGACCGTGTCACCCGTAAAAATCACCAGGGAGTCATTGCCTTTATTCCAGCCATCAGCTATCAAAAATTGGAAGACATCATTCCATTTCTTTACGAACAGGGTAAAAATCCATTCATTGTTCTACTTGATGGCGTTACAGATGTACGTAATTTTGGTGCTATTGCCAGAACATGTGAATGTGCAGGTGTTGATGCCATTGTTATTCCATCTAAAGGAAGTGTAACAGTAAATGCAGATGCAATGAAGACATCAGCTGGTGCGCTGCATGTACTTCCGGTATGTAAAGAAAAAAGCATTACACAAGCCATCAAATTCTTGCAGGAATCTGGAGTTAAAGTATATGCTGCCAGTGAAAAGGCTTATGAAAATTATACAGCTGTTACGTACGACGGACCTGTAGCCATTGTTATGGGTGCTGAAGATACGGGTGTTTCTATGGATAACCTTAGAATGTGCGACCAAATGGTTAAGATTCCTCAATTTGGAACTATTGGTTCATTGAATGTATCCGTAGCATCTTCAATTCTTGTTTACGAGGTTGTTAGACAAAGAATGAACGAAAAACACTAAATTTTAACGATTAAAATTTGCTGAATATTTAACTATAGTAGGTTTCAGACCTCAAATATAAATTAGATTCATATGAAAAAAGTAATTTCTACATCCAACGCTCCTGCTGCAATTGGTCCGTACAGCCAGGCTATTCAGGTTGGGAATATGTTATTCATGTCTGGTCAGCTTGGTATTGATCCTTCAACCGGAGCTTTTGCCGAGGGTGGAGTGACCGAACAGACTATTCAGTCTTTCAAGAATATGAATGCGATTCTTACGGAAGCAGGCTTTACGATGAATGATGTGGTTAAAACAACTGTTTTTCTTGCCGACATGAATGATTTTGCTGCAATGAATACCGTTTATGCCTCTCAATTTGAAGGCTCCTTCCCAGCCCGTTCGGCTGTTGCCGTTAAAACATTACCAAAAAACGGATTAGTTGAAATTGAGGTTGTTGCTGTAAAAGAATAATAATTTCCTATCATATACAGATAAGGCTTTCATAAATTATGAAAGCCTTATCTGTATATGATAGTTTACAATGGCATCAAAGTATACTAGCGATCACTATTTTCCAAAAAGTCTGGAAATAAGATCTTTTCTTCCTAAACGTTGTAATGTCTTGGTTATTTGATTTTTATAAGACTTGTCGTACCAGAAGAAAAACTGCCTTTGCGCTAATTTTTGTTCTTTTGTATGGGCTGTATAAACCTTCTCCAATGTATAGGGATGATAGCCTGTGTAATACATTTCAGTAGCAAGCGTCATTGGTGTCGGCGTAAAATCCTGCACCTGTTCCAAATGAAAATGAAGATCTTTTGTAATTGCAGCCAACTCTGCCATATCTGCCTCAGTACATCCCGGGTGACTTGAAATAAAGTAAGGAATCAATTGCTGATTTAATCCCTCTTCTTTATTTATACGATCGAATATTTTCTTAAACTGACCAAACTGAGTAAATGAAGGTTTGCGCATCTGTTTTAGTACTTCATCTGAAGTATGTTCTGGCGCCACTTTCAAACGACCGGACACATGATGAGCAATAAGCTCCCTCATATATTTATTAGCCGAATCATTCAACGTATTATCATCGTATCTGTTCAATAACAAGTCGTATCTAACTCCACTTCCAATAAATGATTTCTTTATCCCCGGAATACTGTCAACTTCTTTATATAACTCAAGCATTGGTGTATGATCGGCATTCAGATTTTTACACACTTTAGGAGAAATACAAGACGGTCTTTTACACTTCCGACAAATCGATATATCTTTTCCTTTCATTCGGTACATATTAGCCGAAGGACCGCCTAAATCACTCAGATACCCTTTAAAATCAGGCATACCTGTAATAATCTTTATCTCTTTTAAAATGGAATCTTTACTTCGGGAAGCAATAAATTTTCCTTGATGTGCCGAAATAGTACAAAAGGCGCAACCTCCAAAACAACCTCTGTGTAAGTTTACAGAAAACTGTATCATATCAAATGCAGAGATTGTCTTTCCTTTATATTTAGGATGAGGAAGTCTTGTATATGGCAAATCAAAACTGGCATCCAACTCAGCCTCTGTCATTGGAGGAAAAGGAGGATTCACAACTATTGATTCATTACCAACTCGCTGAATAATCCTGGAGGCTTCCATCTTATTGGATTCTTCCTCAATATGTTTGAAGTTTTTAGCCTGTTTCTGTTTGTCAAGCAAGCACTCTTCATGAGAAAAGAGATTTATATCTCCAGGTAGTATATGAGCAGATACATCCTCCGACGAAGTTAAATAGGCCGTCTGTGGAATATCCTTTATATCGGAAAAAGGAACACCTCTTTTTAATTTGTTTACAAGTGATCTTAATGGCTGTTCACCCATTCCATAAATAAGTAAATCAGCCCTACTCTCAATCAATATACCTGGTTTAAGCTTATCTTGCCAATAATCATAATGAGTAAGGCGGCGCAAAGAAGCTTCTATACCCCCCAATACAACCGGGATATCAGGATATAACTTCTTTAATATTTGTGTATAAACGATACTAGGATAATCGGGTCTCATTCCAGCTCTTTTATCAGGAGTGTAAGCATCGTCACTTCGTAAACGTTTGTTGGCTGTATAATGATTTATCATCGAATCCATAGCACCAGCACTTACTGCAAAAAATAGCCGTGGAATTCCCAGCTTCTTAAAATCACGTAAATCATCACGCCAATTAGGTTGTGGTACAATAGCAACACGCAACCCCAGAGCTTCCAATGTTCGGCCAATTATAGCCGGGCCAAAAGAAGGATGATCAACGTAGGCATCTCCCGAAAAGAAAATTACATCCACGTAATCCCACCCTCTTGCCTCTATTTCTTTTTTTGTAGTAGGCAACCAATCTTCCAGTCTGTATTTATTCATGCTGCAAAGGTATATCTTTTTATTGATATAATTACAAAGCTCGTTTTTAAGCATTACCCATTGCGATGTTATATCATTCGCTAAAAAAACGCAGACCCTCATTTTTGATCAATACACTTAATATCCATTACCAGGGAGTCGTTCCTATGTGGGAAAATATACAGAAGTTTCGGTGGCTGATACATTAAGAAGAATGAATCTGGTTTTGGTTTCGCAATAAAAATAAAGCGACGTAATTAAATTGAATAGTATAATAAGACAGACTCAAATCATCTTTAAAAGCTGCAATCTGTTCATTTTTTCTAAAAAAAGTGTGCCTTTTGTGTTGCAAACTAATCCACACTCGTAAGCCTTAGTATCAAGTTTATATTCGTCAGGCCATATCTTTGCCGAAGACTTCCTTTAGATTCCTTCTCACGATGGACACTCTTGTCGTTGGCTGGACGCTTCCCGCTGTTAGGATGCGTTGGGGAGTTACACCCGTTTGAATACGTTCGTGCTGGGCGAATAAAAAAAGGAGTCAGTTCTATTGAACTAACTCCTTCTCTAAAAACGGCGGCTACCTACTCTCCCACTGTTACGCAGTACCATCGGCGTGGGTGGG
>Ga0209639_1000988_pt1 | contig 32655 bp, 47 predicted proteins | sample EPASupsiteHSE605_FD_187268 | JGI IMG/M metagenome (GOLD analysis project Ga0209639, IMG submission 187268) | Bioremediated contaminated groundwater from EPA Superfund site, New Mexico - Sample HSE6-05 (SPAdes) (version 2) | ecosystem: Environmental > Aquatic > Deep subsurface > Groundwater >... | reverse complement strand
ACGTTACCTTAGCTGATATTCCAATAAAAATATTGTAGCATCAGGGACTCCCAAAACTAAACTCTTATTAACACCAAACAATGCTCGCAAACGCATTTGAATCTGTTTGCAAAACTTATTATACGAGGAGAATAGGGGTGATCTTCAATGAATTCCTCCAGGTATCCGCTTTCCAGGATCCCGTCAATATCTATGCGCTGCAGGCGCTCTTTAACTTGGTTAACCAGTGGGGGAGAAGCAACGCCTTTAATATACACAACCGAGACATCTGTTGCGGTAATTCGGCCTATACTCATATCGTCAAATACTAAATTGGGGCTCTTTATATGCCTGCGGAGTAAAGCTATATTTTCCCGCAGGGTTTCTACAAAACCTTCCCGAGGGCCCCTAACCAGTATTTCGTCCTCAGGCTGGGATATGGCTCGCTGGCTATGATGCCTGATATCGATGATAAAGGCATCTGCCAACCCATCAACCAGGAGGATGACACCGCCGGAAAGTATGGCAGCAACTACTTCATCCATTTTCCGAGTATTAGTAACATTAGATACCGCAAGAGCAGAATTCATTACTACTTCATATATGCTTTTACCGGTCGGTTTTAAATTCGCATCCATGCTTTCAAACATCAAGGGTTTCATAATGTTATTGTTCAACATGGTTTTATCTACCATATTTTCTATGTAGACAATTAAAGCTGGATATCCCTCATTCATTCCCAGACAAAAGCTGCGCAAAACTACATCTCCGTTTTGCCCGAGTGTATTCTTCAATAAATCATAATTATCCTTTAGTTTTAAGGATACCGCTGTTTGCTTTAATAGTTCATTATCTACGGCCTGTTGGCCTATCTCATTATTCTTGTTATTCATGCTGTCTTTATTTTCAATATATTTATTAAAATATTTAGCCAAGCTAAAATCTCCCTAATAATAGAATTCTATTTTATTATTCTACTTTTTGGATTTTTAATACTTAGCTGCCATTAAAGATAGTTTAAGACATTTCTAGATAAGCATATTACTCAGGCAATTAGAATCACCCTTGCCTGTTCTCACATTTTCCCATTCACTTTCATATACTATTAAACTCTCAAAAAATATGGAGGTGGTATTATGAGCATCCTTTATTGGGCGTTTGCGATTAATACGGTTATCAAAGGCACAGTTTTGCTTCTCGGATTATATATATTTTTTAATTGCTTTTGATTGTCCCAATACCATCCTATTTAAATGTTAAATTAAGTTCACTTCTGATGTCATAGTTAGGATTGTTAAGACTACACTTCACCCCCTCAGGTCAGGGGGTGTTTTATATTTGTATCTAATACGGGCAGGAGGGCTGTTCATGTTGCCTGCAGCAAAAAACAAGCGCGGAAACGAAGTTTCCGCGCTTGTTTTGAATTTGTTATGAAGGCAGTAATTTAAGCCGTATGATCCTATATGACTGCGGTATCAAAGGTTTTTCTTTCTCTGAACTCCTCCTGTTTACCTGCATTCCATTGGTCTACCGGGCGTAGGTAGCCCACTACCCGGGAATAAACTTCACAAGTCGTTTGCACTCCTTCAGCTTCGCACAGCGGGCATTCGTAATGCTCACCTTTTAAATAACCATGTTGCGGGCATATACTGAATGTAGGAGTTATAGTGAAATAGGGCAGACTGAACTGGTCACAAACTTTTTTCACCAGTTTCTTAACTGCATTTACCGAGGAAACCGATTCTCCCAGGAAAATATGGAAGGTTGTACCTCCGGTATAAAGCACCTGCAGCTCATCCTGTATTTTCAACGCAACAAACAGGTCATCAGTGTAGTTAACCGGTAATTGGGTAGAATTCGTGTAATAAGGCTGTGCTCCGTTTTTCACTTCGTCCTCATTCGCCACAATTATTTCCGGGTAACGTTCCTTGTCCTTTCGGGCAATACCATAAGAAACTCCTTCGGCTGGTGTCGCCTCCAGGTTAAATATGTTGCCGGTTTCTTCCTGGTAGGTGCTCAGCCGGTCACGCATGTAGTTCATAACATCACGGGTAAATTCCAGACCTGCTTCACTAGCAATATCCTGACCCAGGAAGTTAAGACAGGATTCGTTCATTCCCACCAACCCAATGGTGGAAAAATGATTCTTCCAATATTGTCCGAAACCATCTTTAACCCCGCGCAGATAAAATTGGGAATAAGGATAAAGTCCATATTCAGTAAAACTTTCCAGCATTTTGCGTTTAATTTCTAAACTATCCCGGGCCATATCCATTAAATCTTCGAGGTGCTTGAAATAGTCCTCTTTACTCTTCGCCAGATACCCTATACGACTCATATTTATGGTAACTACTCCAATTGATCCGGTAAGCGGGTTGGCACCAAAAAGCCCGCCTCCTCTTTTTTTGAGCTCGCGGTTATCAAGCCTCAGGCGGCAGCACATGCTGCGGGCATCCTCGGGGCTCATATCCGAACCGATAAAATTGGAAAAAGAAGGTATACCGTATTTAGCAGTCATTTCCCATATCTTATTGTAATTAGGATTTTCCCAGTCAAAATCTTCAGTAATATTATAAGTTGGAATAGGAAAAGTAAATACTCGTTCCTCGACGTCCCCTTGCATCATTACTTCAGCAAAGGCCTGGTTAAATATATCCATTTCCGCCTGGAATTCTCCATAGGTGGTATCCATGTATTTGCCCCCTATTATAACGGGATCATTTTTCATGAATTCTGGTACCTTTAGATCCATGGTAACATTTGTAAAAGGGGTTTGGAAACCTACCCGGGTAGGAACGTTCATATTAAAGACAAATTCCTGCAGTCCCTGTTTTACCTGCTTATAATCAAGTTCATCGTAGCGAATAAATGGCGCCAGCAAGGTATCAAAGTTGGAAAATGCCTGTGCTCCAGCAGCCTCACCCTGCAGGGTAAAGAAGAAGTTGACAATCTGTCCCAGTATAGAACGGAAATGTTTGGCTGGACCGCTGGCAACTTTACCGCGCACCCCTTTAAAGCCCTCAATCAATAAATCCCGGATATCCCATCCCACGCAATATACACCCAGAATGCCGAGGTCATGGATGTGTAAATCTCCGCTGCTTTGCGCCTCTTTCATCTGGGGCGTATAAATTTGATCCAGCCAGTACTGAGACACTATAACCGATGAAAGATGGAAATTCATACCCTGTAAAGAGTATGTCATATTAGAGTTCTCTTTTACCCGCCAATCGTTGCGGCCCAGATAATTAGCGATAATTTGGTTATTCAGCAGCAGCTGATCCGCATTGCGTATGGTTTCGTGCTGTTTACGGTAGAGAATATAGGCTTTGGCTGTCTTATAGTGTCCATTCTTAACCAGCACTTTCTCAACCAGATCCTGTATCCCCTCTACGGTAGATACTTCATCGTCGTCTACATACTGAGCGATATCCATAACCTTTTCGGCCAGTTGCTGGGCAATACTATAATCCTTACCCCCTACCGCCCGTGCAGCCTTGAATATGGCGTTCGCCAGCTTTTCTTTATCAAAGGGAACAATCCGACCGTCTCTTTTTTTAATACTGCTTATATCCATTAAAAAATCCTCCCCCACCCTAAGTAGCACTATATATATGGTTTGTTTTTATTCAATAGTACCATATATAGTATAATTAATATTTTTTAAAATTCCAGACTTGATTTTTTATTTTTAAAGGAAAATATTCCAGCGCAGGAAAATAAACAGAGCAGATTTAATTCTGCTCTGTTTCAGACCATCAAAAAAGCCCAATAGCTGCGTTATTAACAAAAGCCCGTTCAATCGATGTGCTTGTTACGGGGACATTCCCCCTAAGGGGGTGTGTCGCCATACCTTATACCGCCTCAATCACAGGCTTCTGTTAATGCCTTGCTCTTGAACTTTTTTGCGCGGCCTGACTTTATCGACACTCTGATTTATTATTATTTATTTTCAGCCAACTACTTATCGCTCTCTATTTTTTTGTTAAGAAGAGCCTGTACTTTTAATGGCAGTCCAAAGAGGTTAATAAAGCCTTCCGCATCCTTCTGGCTGTATATTTCATCGGCGCCAAAGGTGGCCAATTCCTCATTGTAGAGTGAATAAGGAGATTTGGAAGCAACCGCTGTGCAGCTGCCTTTATAAAGCTTTACCTTTACACTGCCGGTAACAGTTTTTTGAGTTTCATCCACAAAAGCATCCAGAGCCGTTTTCAATTTGGAGAACCAATTGCCATCATAGACCAGTTCCGCATATTTTACGGCCACCTGTTCCTTAAACTGCAGGGTGCGTCTGTCCAAGGTCAGCCTTTCCAATTCTTCATGAGCGGTATAAAGTATAGTTCCACCCGGGGTTTCATAAACACCCCGTGATTTCATACCTACCAGGCGGTTCTCGACCATGGAAACAATTCCTACTCCATTTTCTCCAGCTATGCGGTTTAGTTCGTTGAGCAGCTCAACCGGCTGATATGCCTTGCCGTCAATAGAAACAGGAGTACCAGCCTGAAAACCAATCTCCACATAAGCTGGCTGATCAGGAGCTTCCTCCGGCGGGACAGTCAGCATATAGAGATGATTCTGCGGCTCATTCCACGGATCTTCCAAATCGCCGCCTTCATGAGAAATATGCCAGATATTGCGGTCATGGCTGTATATTTTTTCTTTGCTGACCGGTACATCTATGCCATGGCTATTCGCATAATCAATCGCTTCTTCGCGGGATCTGATGGTCCATTCCCGCCAGGGAGCTATAATCTTAAGGTTGGGATTAAATGCCTTAACCCCTAATTCAAATCTTACCTGGTCATTACCTTTACCGGTGGCCCCGTGGCAGATAGCTACTGCGCCCTCTTTTTCAGCAATCTCCACCATCTTTTTGGCCATGAGCGGTCTGGCGAAGGAGGTACCCAGGAGATATTTCTTCTCATAAATAGCACCCGCTTTTAATACCGGGAAAATATAATCGGTTACGAATTCATCTACCAAATCCTCAATATAAACCTTGGATGCGCCTGACTTCAGAGCCTTGTCTCTCACAGGTTCCAGCTCTTCCCCCTGTCCTACGTTGGCACAGAAGGCTATTACTTCATACCCATAGTTCTCTTTCAGCCAGGGAATAATTATTGATGTATCCAGCCCTCCAGAATAGGCCAGTACTACTTTTTCCATTACTTTTCCCTCCATTAATTGTTTTAATTTGTATTGCGCCAGCGTCTATTGTTCTCTTACATTACCAGAGCCATGATGGCTTTATGGGCATGAAGACGGTTTTCTGACTCATCAAATACTACTGATTGCGGACCGTCCATAACTTCATCAGTTATTTCTTTACCACGCTTTGCTGGCAGACAGTGCATAACAATAGCACCTGGATTGGCTTCATTAAGTAAAGCCTGATTAACCTGGTACTGCATGAATTTCTTTTCTTTTTCCTGAGCCTCGCCTTCCTGACCCATGCTGGCCCAAACATCAGTATAGATTACATCAGCGCCTTTTACAGCTTCCCATGGGCTCTCAACCACCTCTAGTTTAGCTCCGGTTGCCATAGCGTCTTGCTGAGCTAGTTTCAATACTTCTTGATCTGGCTCAAATCCCGCTGGGCAAGCGATAGTCACATTCATCCCTACCTTGGCTCCGCCGTAGAGCAATTCGTGGGCTACGTTGTTGCCGTCTCCTATAAAGGCAAGCTTTAAACCTTTCAAGCTGCCTTTATGTTCAAGAATCGTCATCATATCGCCAATTACCTGAGTGGGATGCAGAAGATCGGTTAGTCCATTAATTACAGGTATAGACGCCCACTGGGCCAGTTCCAGTACTTCATCATGGGAAAAAGTACGAATCATAATTCCGTCTAACATCCGTGACAACACCAGAGCGGTATCCTTTATAGTTTCTCCCCGGCCTATTTGAATATCCCTGGGGCTGAGGAAAAGAGCATGCCCTCCCAGCTGGTACATTCCCACTTCGAAAGCTACCCGGGTACGGGTAGAGGCTTTCTGGAATATCATACCCAGTGTTTTCCCAGCCAGAATTGGATGGCGTATCCCTTTTTTCTGCTCCTTTTTTAATTCCAAACCTACTTCAAGCATACGGGCTACTTCGGCTTCACTAAAGTCATGAATAGTTATAAAGTCCCGGCCCTTAAGCTTTGCATTAATATCCATCCCCTAATCCTCCTCTTTAGTTTATTTCCATTCCTTCAGAGCTTCTTCGAAAATGGTGACTGCCTGATCGACTTCCTTCTGATTTATATTCAAGGGGGGGACAAATCTCAGTACCTTCGGACCTGCCCCAATAAGGAGCAAACCTTTCTGCATACAGATTTGTACCAATTCTTTAACATCATTGTTAAATTCGATGCCCAGCATCAGGCCCATTCCCCTAATTTCTATTATACGGTTATCGTTTATTTTGTTAAGACTTTCCCGCAAATAATTTCCTATTTTTATATTGTTTTCCACAAACTCAGGAGCAGTTAAAGTATCCACCAGATGGTTAGCAACAGCCGTAGCCAAAGGGTTTCCCCCAAAAGTTGAGGCATGATCGCCGGGAGCAAAGCCGGTCGCAGCTTGCTCAGATGCCAGCATAGCCCCTATAGGGAATCCACCCCCCAGCCCCTTGGCCATGGTAACTATATCCGGGGTTACTCCGTAGGACTGATATGCAAAGAAGGTTCCAGTTCGGCCAATCCCACACTGTACCTCATCAAATATCAACAGTATGTTTTCGCGGTTACAAATACTTCTTAGTTCCGTTAAGAAATTTTTATTGGCTGGGTGGACGCCCCCTTCTCCCTGTACTGGTTCTAACATAATAGCAGCAGTCTTTGCATTTATTAATTTCTCCACGGAGCCTATGTCATTATAATCTGCATAAACGAACCCCTCTGGCAGTGGCGCAAATCCTTCCTGATATTTTCTCTGACCAGTAGCAGTTACCGTGGCAAGAGTACGCCCGTGGAATGAATGATTAAATACAATAATTTCGTTTTTTTCAGCTTGTTCTTTCCGGTAAAAATACTTACGAGCTAGTTTGATTGCTGCTTCATTAGCCTCTGCTCCGCTGTTGCAGAAAAAGGCCTTATCCAGCCCGGACACCTTAACCAGTTTCTCAGCCAGCTCTACCTGTGGTTTTATCCAGTAAAGATTGGAGATATGCCATAATTGGGCAGCCTGCTTCTGGAGCGCAGCCTGGAGCCCGTCATCACAATGCCCCAATACACATACCGCAATCCCCCCCAGGAAGTCCAGATATTGCTTGCCATCGGCATCCCATACATAAGAGCCTTTTCCTTTAACTGGCGCAATGGGAAAACGACCATAGGTATTCATTACATATTTTTGTCCTTTATTCAGGATTTCTTCATTAGTCATAACTTGATCTCCTCTCGGTCTACAATTTCTATTCGTTAACCACCATGGTCCCTACTCCTTCATCAGTAAATATCTCCAGAAGTGTGGAGTGGGGCACCCGCCCATCGATAATGTGGGTTCTGCCAACCCCGCCTTCAACTGCCTCCACACAGCACTGCACTTTGGGAATCATCCCTCCCGCGATCGTACCTCTGGCTATATAACCGGCAACCTCGCTTACCTTAAGTACAGATATCAGGCTTTCGCTGTCCTTCGGATCAAACAACAGGCCGGGTACATCTGTTAATAAAACCAGTTTATCCGCTTTCATGGCTACTGCAATTGCTGCCGCAGCCAGATCAGCATTAATATTATAGCTTTGCTGCTTATGGTCTACTCCTATAGGCGCGATTACTGGAATATATCCATTTTCAATCACAGTTTCAATTATCTGTGGATTGATATTCTCAACTGCACCAACAAAACCCATCTTTCCTGAATCGTCCATAGCCCGGGCTTCGATCAGGAGTCCATCTTTACCCGAGATTCCTATGGCCTTGCCGCCGCTGGCATTGATTCCGCTGACAATTTCTTTGTTAACCTTGCCTCCCAGAACCATCTCGACAATTTCCATAGTTTCCTGGTCAGTAACCCGTAGTCCGTCAATAAAACTGCTTTTGATATCTAATCTTTTTAACATGGCATTAATCTCTGGCCCGCCTCCATGAATTACAATGGGATGCATGCCCACATATTTCATCAGAACGATATCCTGCATAACCTTCTGTTTTAGGGTACAGTCTGTCATAGCTGCCCCACCATATTTTATGACCACACGCTTCCCATAAAATTCCTTTATATAGGGAAGAGCCTCGACCAGTATTTCTGCCTTTTCTAATGCTGACTTAATCACCATATTCCCTCCAAATAAACGATTCTAGGAAACGAGGGGAAACGAGGGGACGGTTCTCTTGTTTCCTCTCTTGATTAACGGGAATGAGGAAACAATGAGAACCGTCCCCTCGTTTCCCCCTGCGCAATTCATAAAATGTCCGCGTTTAGTCCGCGTCTATCGTGCCTATTTTAAATCATGTCCGGTAAGCGGCATTTATGCGTACATAATCGCAAGTAAGATCACAGCCCCAGGCGGTAGCTTGGTGATTTCCCGACTTCATATCAACCTTTATTATCACCGAATCCTTCTGCAGCTCCTGGCGGGCCAGATCCTCATTAAAAACTAGTCCCATACCGTTTTCTGCCATTTTCTCCGCGCCTAGATATATATCAACCCGTCCCGGGTCAAATTCCGCTCCTGAATAGCCAGCCGCCGCCAGCACGCGGCCCCAGTTAGCATCCTCGCCAAAGATCGCCGCTTTGGTCAGATTAGAAGAGGTAATTGAACGAGCAATGGTTCGCGCATTTTCGTAACTATCCGCATTAACCACTTGAACTTCAACCAAACGGGTAGCTCCTTCACCATCTCGTGCTATCATCTTGGCCAGGCTGACATTCACAAAATCCAGAGCTTCCTGCATAGTGCGGTAGTCTTCGCTCTTACTGTCCTCAATCGGTATATTACCTGCCATTCCGTTGGCTATTATTAAAGCCATATCATTGGTAGAGGTATCCCGGTCAACGCTGATCATGTTGAAGGATAGGTTACAGGATTCCCGCAGCATTTTGTCTAAACATTGACTGCTGATAGCTGCGTCAGTCGTAATAAAGCACAGCATTGTGGCCATATTGGGGTGAATCATACCTGAGCCTTTTGCAATAGCACCTATTTTTACCAGTTTGCCACTTAGTTCAATCTCAACCGCTATTTCTTTGCTGGCCAGATCGGTGGTCATAATTGCCTGAGCGGTGTTTTGGGCTCCATCTCTGGAAAGGGTTCCGGCCGCTGCCCGAATTCCCTTTTCTATACGATCCATTGGCATAGCAACGCCAATTACGCCGGTCGATGCCACCAATGTATCCTGGCAGCTGACATGCAATATATCAGCGGCAATTCGGGCCATGGTAAGTGTATCCTCCCATCCCTGATCACCTGTACAAGCGTTAGCGTTGCCGCTATTAACCACAATTGCCTGAGCCTTGCCATCTTCAAGGTGAGAACGATTTATATCGATACAGGCTGCTCGCACCTTATTGGTAGTAAAAACTCCGGCAGAAGAACAAGGTTGTTCCGAATATATAATAGCTACATCTTTTTTATTTTTCTTTTTAATCTCAGCTTCTACTCCCTGGGCCAGAAAACCCTGGGGAGCAGTAACCGAGCTGTCAATGATCTTCATCCTCATATTCCTCCAAAATCAAAGGAGGCTAAGCGTTAGCTTAGCTCCTAAGCATTTGTAATTTTTTTCCATTTATTTATGGATGAACCCCCGCGAAGCGGAGACCTTTAGTCTCTTCTATCCCTAACATCAGGTTCAAATTCTGTATGGCCTGCCCGGAAGCCCCTTTACACAGATTATCCAGTACTGATACCAGAATAACGTTTCCGCTCTTTTCATCAGCGTAAGCTCCTATCTGCACAAAATTGCTTCCATAAACCCATTTAGTGTGCGGGAAAACTCCATCTGGCAAAACTTCTATAAAGTACTCTTCATTATACTTCTCCTCCAGCACCTCTCTCACCTGGCTGGATCTTATCCCCGACTTTAATCGGCAGTAGCAGGTACTCAATATTCCCCTGTTCATAGGCACCAGGTGCGGTGTAAAGATCATCCCTACTGTCTCACCTGCCGCCAGGCTTAATTCCTGAGCAATCTCGGGACTGTGCCGATGGGTCCCCACTCCGTAAGCCTTTAAGCCTTCGTTTACTTCGCAGAAGTGGCTGCTGGCTTTAGGAGTTTTTCCTGCCCCGGATACCCCACTCTTGGAATCGACTACTATTCCCTGACTCTCTATTATGCCGGCCTGCAAAAGCGGGGCTATTGGCAAAATCGCTGAAGTAGGAAAACACCCTGGATTAGCAATAATAGAAGCCTTTTTTATCTTACCCCGATAGAGTTCCGGTATGCCATAAACCGCGTCAGCCAGCATTTCTGGAGCCCCATGTACGGTTTCATAATATTCTTCGTAAACATTTTTATCTTTAAGGCGGAAATCTGCCCCTAAATCTACACACTTGATACCTGCTTCACTTAGTTCTTTCACCATAGGAACCGATAAACCATGGGGAAGGGCCAGGAATACCGCGTCACATTTTTCCTTTAGCAGCTGCAGATCAGTAGCTTCACACCTCAATTTGGTGAAAGCACGCAGATGCGGGTATAGGTCTGCCATGCTTTTACCAATATTCTCAGTTGATGTAATAAGTACTGCTTCTAATTCATCATGACCACCGATGAGCCGTAATAGCTCCGCAGCGGTATAACCGTCACCAATAATACCTACTTTATACATAACGGAACCTCCTTAGTAAATAACACCTTATAATTATACATGCGGGTGCATAATTTTGCAACGGTTAAGCAGCATTTATTCCATCTACCCGCTTGTTGTTATTTCCGAGCAAAATAATAACCCCTTTTTAAAGGGGGTTTATTATTTTTATGCTCTTAGGAGTATTTAAGCATTATTACTTGGTAAATAGTCTTGTCTTACCGGCGAGAATACTTCGACAGCAACTGAATCCTCTATAACCTCGGCGCCGTGCTCGCTGCCACCTGCTATGCACCAACTGTCACCAGGCATAACATCATATTTTTGTTCACCTATCGACAGAACAATATGCCCTTTTACAAGATACCCGGTTTGTTCGTGAGGATGGGAATGCCTGGGCAGGATACTTCCTTCTTCTAGCCTGAACTCGGTCATTAACGTATTTTGGCCGTATACTAAGGTTTTTTGTTCAATACCTTTTATAGGCGTTATATATCCCTGGCAGCTCACTTTGCTAAACAAGGTGTTCACTCCATTCGTCAAATATTACCATTTTTACATGTATATCTGGTTTTAATTGTACCATTTACTTCTTCTGGTCAGCCAATGTAGGAACTCTAATTAAAATTTTATGGATCGGTACCTATAGATAGTAACCCTTTTGGAACTTTTCTCATATCCTAAAGTGCAGGCGCAAATTGGGCCTGCATGAACAGCTTACCGGGGTGAAACCTGGGGCTTTCATATAATGAGCCGGGAAGACTGTGCTTTTCCCGGCTTATTTAGCGTCTCCGCTCTTTATTAATGTGCTTTTATCACAAACCTTTAATGTAATTTATTTTACTCAAGCACGAACTGCATCGTCCTTCTTTTATACCGCTTACCTTAATATGATAAGCGTTTCTCTGGATAAGCAGATTACTGCAGTTTAGGCAGTAGGTGTTGTTCTCTTCACCCGGTAGGTTGCCGGTATATACGAAGTTCAGATATTCCTTGGCAATTTGTTGGGCCTTGATAATAGTCGACTCTGGAGTAGGAGGCAGGTCCAGGTTATGGGCCGGATAATATTTAGACAGGTGCAAGACCAGCCCTTTATCCAGTGATGCCAGCCAACCCGCCAGTTCTCTTATTTCCTGCTCTCCATCATTCTTTCCAGGTATAAGCAGGGTAGTAACCTCCACATGGGTCTTACCTATTACACTTTCCACTGTATTTTTAACTGCTTTCAGATGCCCCTTGCAGAGCTCGGGATAAAAATGTTCATTGAACGCCTTTACATCTATGTTAAAGGCATCTATATAGGGTAAGAGCTTTTTCAGGGGCTCCTTTTCGATATAACCGTTGGTGACCAGTACGGTTTTCAAGCCTTGATCCTTAAGCAATGGAGCGGCTGCTATTATGTACTCGTACCAGCTAGAGGGTTCATTATAGGTAAAGGCCATCCCAATAGAGCTATGGCTGCAACTCATCGTTTGGTTTAATTCAACCAGACTATTCGGTTCCATGAAACGAGTTGCTGGCTTTCCGTGAGCTATAGTATAATTCTGACAAAATGAACAGGCTAAATTACATCCAAAACTGCCTGCAGATAAAATATTGGAACCTGGGTAAAAATGAAACAGCGGCTTTTTTTCAATGGGATCTAGTGCCAGTGATGATATTTCGCCATGATTGGACGTCATAAGTACACCTGCCTCGTTTGTCCTTACTCTGCATAACCCTGTTTGAGTATCTTTTAACTTGCAGTGGTGCGGACAAAGCATGCAGTGAATTATAGTATCATCGATTGGCTCATAATACATCGCTTCAACTTGTGCCATGATCAACCTCCGTTAAGGAAATAGACGCGGGTTCGCTTTGCTCACACGCGGATTTATAAGTTTATCAAGTAAATCTCTTCACCTCGAAGCGCTGGATGGAATAACTTTCCCGTGGTGAAATACCGCCCTTTTGCAGTGCTATCTGCAGCTGCTGTTCTACGGTGTCTACTCCGTCAAGGTCGGGAAGAAGCAATCCCCGCCGGCCTTTGTTACTACTGACAATGACTCCATAGCGCTTGGGGTCAAGATGTTCCCGTTTACAACCTTCTGGTTCAGCTAATATATCTACTGAAAAAACCAGACTCGGCAGTTCTGCTTCCTCGACCACAGGAAAACGGGGGTCATCCAATCCTGCAGCTAACGCATTGTTTCTTATTTCCATAGCCAGGTTTTCATAGGCGGGCATAAATGTTCCAATGCAGCCCCTTAGCTGGCCGTGTTTTTTTATGGAAACAAAGGCTCCGGCCCGGTCATAAAGCAAGGAATCCATCTCTTTGGGCAGTTCCGGCCTCTTGCCGGTTTTAATATAGCTTTCCAATGTCATTCGCGCCCACCTTACCGGCAGTGATTCAGAGGAACGTCTTTTTTCAGTTTTCGCGGCTTGTATGGCATCTAACTTGGCCAGGATGCTTGGCCCTCGCTCTCCAGGGGTAATACCTGCGGTCAAATATCCTACCCCGAAAGGTCCCTCATAACTAAAAATATTGGAATTGATATCATAACCGTCAAGGGTTCCCAGCATAATGACAATGGAATTATAACCGCATTCTCCGGCATTTTTCCTTAGGCTTTCCGGTATATCCAGTATTGCTTGTACATCACCCCGGGACAGCAGATCCTTTACCAACAGATCAAAGCGGCTGCCATCAGGGTGGTAGTCATAAGGCCCTTCATCTTTTAAGCGATGCGACATATCACCTGAGGCTACTACTGCGGCCCTTATGCCCAGGCAGTCGGCTGTCTCCTGAATTAGTTTTCCCAGGGCGTACAACTCAACATTATCAAGGCAGCCTACGCTTATTGCTGCTATGGGCTTGTCCCCCATACCAGCCTTTTTAAGGTAGTAGAGCGGAACCAATATCCCGTGATCAATTTGCGCATTTAAATGATGGCGTTCAGCTATTGCCAGGTTAATCCCTACTAAGCTTATTCCCCTCTTTTTGGCTCGTATTGTAAGTTGTTGTATAAATTCCAGGTCATTAGGGTGGCTTGTCTCTATATCGGGCCGGCCAAAATTCTCGAGGCTTCCCGAAAGCTGTGGTTCAATTAGACAGGTAATACAATCGGAGAATACATTTCCGTGTGGGGTAAGAAATACAATAGTATCCGGCGAGCTGAGCAGTAATTCCTGCGCCATAGACTGCATGGCATCAATTGTAGAGTTAACTTCCGTAGTCCTGTCTCCTCCAACCTCCGGTATTATTATAGGCGGGTGTGGTGATAGTGCCAAATAGGTGATCATTAGCACGCCTCCTTTTGTACTGAAATTCCCTGCTGATAATTTAGTTATTTATCCTGAAGTGATTTTGCTATACCACAAAACACGGCAAAAGCTACTTTGTCTTGGTATTCACTCAAACTTAAGAGTTTTTCTTCCTTGGGGTTGGATAGGAAGCCTACCTCCACTATTACTGCAGTCATATCTGTTTTGTTAGTTATATAATAATTGCCGGTTTTTGCTTTACGAGTAGTATTCCCGAGTACGCGAGTTAATTCATCTTGAATGGCTTCAGCAATATTTTTGGCTTTTTCGCTGTTTCCGCTGTAAAATGTCTGGGCCCCAAACCACCTTGGGCTTACATCAGCATTGGTGTGAATGCTTATAAAAATATCTGCCTTGTTTGTTTCAGCCTTGGCTACCCTCGCGGCCAGATCCCGTCTCTTTCTTTCCAGTAAACTCCCGGATTTGTCCCCAGCCAGGTCTTCATCATTTTCCCGAGTGATAACCACCAATGCTCCGGACTCGCTTAAAAGTCTGGCAAGCTTACGACTGATCGATAGGGTAATATCTTTTTCTACGTTTTTGCCCGGTCCGATGGCTCCGGGATCAAAGCCTCCGTGGCCGGCATCAACGACTATGACATGGTTTGCCAGTGTATAAGACAAAACTGCCTGTTCACGCGGGTTGGTCAAATTCGCACCCCAGAAGCATAATACAGGCAGCAGCAGGAGAGCCAGTATAATACTTCCTGGCTTCCTTTTGACAATCAGCACTTTCCTAAACAAAATAAAAACCTCCCCAGTGATACTATTTCTTATATATGCCAGGGAGGTAAATAATATATGATCATTGTATTTCCAATATTTTCTTTTTGCAACAATAAAAAAACCTCTCCGAAGAGAGGTTTGATAACTTAACGTTTTGAATATTGTGGTGCTTTGCGGGCTTTGTGCAGACCGTATTTTTTTCTTTCAGTCATACGTGGATCACGGGTGAGGAATCCTGCTCGTTTAAGATTGGACCGCAGTTCCGCATTAGCTTTGATCAGCGCACGCGCAATACCTAATCTTATGGCTCCTGCCTGACCAGTAACTCCACCGCCGGCTACTCGGCAAATAATATCAAATCTTCCGGTCATATCGGTTAATTCCATCGGCTGCAAAACAATAAGCCGACTGGTTTTATTCGGGAAGAAATTTTCAAAGTTTCTATCGTTTATTAATATATTTCCATCGCCGGGAACTAGTCTTACCCTGGCAACTGCTTTTTTTCTTCTTCCGGTTCCCCAGTATTGTGCCTTAGACATATCGCTCCTCCTAACCTCTCAATTCCCGAACTTCGGGTTTTTGGGCTTGATGAGGGTGCTCGCTCCCCCTGTATACTTTAAGTTTCTTAAACATAGCCTGCCCTAAACGGTTGTGGGGAAGCATCCCTTTAACTGCTGCTTCGATGATTCTTTCCGGCTTTTTTTGTAAAAGTGAACCATAATCTATTTCCTTTAGACCACCCGGATAACCGGTATACCAACGCATTTTCTTCTGGTTGAGCTTGTTTCCGGTAAGTCTTATTTTAGACGCGTTTATCACGATAATAAAGTCTCCGGTGTCTACATGGGGGGTATAGATAGGTTTATGTTTGCCTCTCAATATCGAGGCCACTTCCGAAGACAGTCTGCCCAGAGTCTGGTCAGTTGCATCTATCACGTACCATTTGCGGTCAACTTCCGCTGGCTTCGCCATATATGATTTCACGATTTTCCCTCCTGTATATCATTACCTGGATGCATACGCTGATGTATCTATTCTTGCTGCTTGTCAACGGGGCTGGAGCCAAACAGAAGTTTAGAGACTACCTTCTAATTTTATCTATGTTTAAGTCCCTTTGTCAAGAAACTTACCGTATTTTTACTAAAAATAAATGTTTTTGCGGTTAATCTAATCAGGCCTTTATTTAATATTGTTTGGGTATAGTACCGAAAGAAGGTATAAACCATGTGCCGGCACAGTTGGACCAGCTCTGGTCCTGTCTCTGGATTGGATAATCTTAACCACATCATCTACCGATATCCGGTTCCTGCCTACCTCCAGAAGTGTACCCATGATAATACGTACCATATTATATAAAAATCCATTTGCTTCTATATTGAATCTTAATATACTGCCTGATTCTTCAATTGTGCATTTGGTTACCGTGCGGTCAAAGGTTTTGGCACTAGAACCACTGGCACAGAAGGCCTGGAAATTATGCCGTCCTATTATCTGCTCACAGGCTAGCCTCATGGCATTTATATCTAAATTTTCCGTAGTACATAGAGCATATTTGCGGTAAAAGGCAGCCCCTGGCTTCTGCCTGAATAGATAGTAAACATATTGTTTACTTATAGCTTGGAATTGAGGATGGAAATTAAGGTCCACCTCATTGCTGCTCAACACCCTAATATCTCTCGGCAAAAAGCTGTTTAATGCCAGCGTCCATTGAGTGGGTGGTATACTGGATGTGGTATTGAAAGCTATCACCTGCCCCCGGGCGTGTACCCCGGCGTCAGTACGGCCAGCAGCTGTAATATTAATTGCTTCACCGGTTAGTTTGATCAGTTGTTCTTCTATTTCAGCTTGAATAGAATGGGCATTATCCTGCCTCTGAAATCCATGATAATTGCTGCCATCATATTCAATTATCATTTTAATCCGAAGCATTTACTCACCACCTGATACAACTATTCTCGGCGCAAGTGGGGACGGTTCTTGCCTTGCGCCCTGCTGTGCTGAAAAATGGCGCAAGGCAAGAACCGTCCCCACTTGCGCGAAGGCATTGCAATTATAACAGTCAAGCTTTTTGCCCCCGGATAAAAGATTAGGAGGACATTTTTCATAATCCTCCATAGATACAATTTTAAAGAGCCGTATCAACTCATATTTTTATTATGGTGTTAATCCAGATTTACCGAACCAAATGCTGCATTATCCTCTGTCGTTATCGGCGCCGGAGCAGCAGACATTTTTCAGGCTGGGCATCTTTTAATCTACTAGCTCAATGATCGCCATGGGCGCTCCGTCGCCTTTACGCATACCGGTTTTTATAATTCTGGTATAGCCACCGGTGCGTTCTTTATAACGTTCTGATATGTTTGAAAACAATTTATAAACCACAGCCTCGCTCATCAAGTAGGAATCTGCCTGTCTGCGAGCGTGTAAATCTCCCCTTTTGCCAAGGGTGATCATTTTCTCTGCAATACTGCTTATTTCTTTAGCTCTGGTTTCCGTGGTAGTTATTTTTTCATGTTCTAATAAAGAGGTCACTGAGTTTCTCAGCAATGCTCTCCGGTGATCACTTCTAAATCCCAGTCTACGATAACTCAATGGAAACCCTCCTTTCTACTCGTCTGATTTCTTGAAGTTCAAATCTAACTCTTTTAGTTTTTTCTCTATTTCTTCCAGTGATTTCTGACCCAGGTTTCTGATCTTACTCATTTCTTCCCTGGTCTTTTCAATTAGATCGCCTACCGTATTGATGCTGGCACGCTTGAGGCCGTTGGATGCCCGAACCGATAGTTCCAGCTCTTCTATAGACATTTCTAATACCTTGTCTTTTTTCTCTTCTTCTTTTTCAACTAAAATCTCTACCTCAGAATAGGTATCATCAATTTCGGTAAAGAGTTTCAAATATTCGATTAATATCTGTGAGGATAAACTTATTGCCTCTTCAGGCCTAATGCTTCCATTGGTCCAGATTTCCAGAATAAGTTTATCATAGTCGGTTCTTTTCCCGACTCGAGTATTTTCTATTGAATAATTGACTTTCTTAACCGGAGTATATATTGAATCAATGGGTATTAAACCAACAATATCAGCATTCTTCTGTGGCTGCTGATCTGCGCTTACATAGCCCCGGCCTCTTTCGACTGTCATTTCAATTTCTAATTTGCCGTCTTCATCCAAGCTGGCTATATGTAGCTCTGGATTCAATATTTCTATTTCGCTATCCGCTTCAATATCCCCAGCACACACATTTTTCTTACCTTTTTGCTCCATGCGGATGAGTTTTCTTTCGTTGCCATCGTAACGTAATACCATCTGCTTGATATTCAATATCATTTCCGTAGTATCTTCGAGTATACCAGGAATAGTGGAGAACTCATGCAAAACTCCATCAATTTTAATAGAGGTAACAGCAGCTCCCGGTAAAGATGATAACAGAACCCGTCTTAGGGAGTTTCCCAGGGTAGTCCCGTAGCCTCTTTCCAGTGGCTCTATTACAAATTTTCCGTAGTTGTTCTCCACGTCCTTCTCAACACACTCTATACGCGGCTTTTCCATTTCTAGCATTAAATTTATCCCCTCCTTCATTAATAGAGGTTTATATTACATAGATATATTATCTAGAGTACAGCTCAATAATCAGTTGTTCATTTACCGCTGTATCTACATTCTCTCTGGTCGGGAGGGCCAGTACCCTGCCCGTTAGATTATCTATATCTACTTCCAACCACTCTGGAGGAGTCTTATAAGCACCGGAGGCTTTTAATTCTTGAAACTTAGGTGAATCTGCACTGTTGGTTTTTACTTGTATAGTATCGCCCAATCCCACTAACATGGAAGCAATATTGGCCTTTTTACCGTTGATGGTAAAATGATCATGGTTTACTAACTGACGTGCTTCCTTACGTGAGGAGGCCAGGCCTAGTCTGAAAACCACATTATCCAAACGTCTTTCCAACAGAACTAACAGATTTTCACCGGCAATACCTTTTTGCCGCTCCGCTTTCTTGAAATAGTTACGGAACTGTTTCTCCAGAACTCCATAGATTCTCTTGGTCTTCTGTTTTTCTCTTAACTGGAGACCATATTCACTGGTTTTCTGTTTACGCTTTTGGCCGTGCTGACCAGGTACAAAAGGTCTCTTCTGCACCGCACATTTTTCGGAATAGCACCTATCCCCCTTGAGGAACAACTTCTCCCCTTCACGGCGGCACTGGCGACAGACTGCATCAGTATATCTTCCCACTTAAACCACTACCTCCTTAAACCCTTCTTCTTTTAGGCGGCCTACATCCATTATGAGGTATAGGGGTAACGTCCTTAATAACGCTTACTTCCAAACCCGCTGCCTGTAAAGACCTTATAGCCGCTTCACGTCCAGCTCCTGGACCTTTGACGAAGCATTCAACCTCTCTAAGACCATGTTCCATTGCTGCCCTAGCTGCATTTTCAGCCGCTTGCTGGGCGGCAAATGGCGTGCTCTTTCTGGATCCCTTAAACCCAACTGTTCCGGCACTAGCCCAGGATATGGCATTTCCATGTTTATCTGTTATCGAAATTATCGTATTATTAAAAGTCGATTTGATGTGAGCTATTCCCTCGGCAATGTTTTTCTTCTCACGTCTTTTAACCCTGACGGTTGCAGTCCTTCGTGCCACTCAATTATCCTCCTTCTTAGGTTATTTCTTCTTACCGCCGGCGGTGCGCTTCGGTCCCTTACGGGTACGGGCATTGGTTTTGGTTTTCTGACCCCTGACCGGTAAGCCACGACGATGGCGAATTCCTCTATAACAACCTAAATCCATCAGTCTCTTGATGTTCATGCTTACGTCTCTACGCAGATCTCCCTCAACTACGTAGTTCTTGTCGATAATCGCTCTGAGTTTGGCAACTTCTTCCTCTGTTAAATCTTTCACCCTTGTATCGGAATTTATACCTGCTGCTGCCAAAATCTTCTGAGATGATGATCTCCCTATCCCCAGTATATAGGTAAGTGATATTTCCACTCTCTTATCGCGGGGTAAATCAACACCTGCTATTCTTGCCAAGCTTCTCACTTCCTTCGGAATTATTTTTTTCTGCTAAATTATATTGTTATCCTTGAACCTGTTTGTGCTTAGGATTCTCACAAATAATAGTGACTCTACCCTTGCGCTTAATAATTTTACATTTTTCACACATTTTTTTAATTGATGCTCTGACCTTCACTCTATTAACCTCCTTCGCTAATAGTGGTAAATCATCCTACTTAAAACGATAGGTTATCCTGCCCCGGTTCAAGTCATAGGGTGACAGTTCCACCATTACTCGGTCACCAGGCAATATTCTGATAAAGTTCATTCTCATTTTTCCCGAAATATGGGCAAGGACCTTATGGCCATTTTCCATTTCTACCGTGAACATGGCGTTAGGCAATGGTTCAAGAACTTTCCCCTCTACCTCAATAACGTCATCTTTAGCCACTTACCAGACCTCCTTCCCCGCTGATTAAACCTTTATCAACTATCTGTTTAATATTCTTCTTAATGACGTGGTTCGCAGGTATTTCTCCTCTATGCAAGTATTCCAGTACATCATCAGCTCTAATCGGCGTAAAATGTAAATGTTTAATGTTCTTTTTCTTAGGATTCTCTATTTTACGCAGATCTCCATCGCTAATACTAAGATACCGTTCATTTACTATCTTAATTACAACGAACATCTTGCCCAGATCCCGACCAGATCTAGATATGACTACCTTGCCCAGGATATCATCAGATATCTTACGTCACCCCCATCATATCAAGGTGAGAATCTCTGGACCCTGATCCCCAATAACTATACTGTGCTCGAAATGGGCTGAATGCTTGCCGTCGCGCGTAACCACGGTCCACTCATCTCCTTTGGTATATACGCTATAAGTTCCTAAGTTCACCATGGGCTCTATTGCTAAAGCCATTCCCGCTTGTAAAGCTGGACCTCGATCGGCATTTCCGTAGTTGGGTATTGGAGGATCCTCATGCATTTTACGTCCAATCCCATGCCCTACATAATCCCTTACCACCGAAAATCCTGCCTTCTCAGTATAGGCCTGAATAGTATGGGATATAGCTCCCAAGCGGTTTCCCGCCCAAGCCTGTTCTATCCCTTTCATTAAAGCCTCTTCGGTAACTTCGATTAGTTTTTTTATTTGTGGCTCTATTTCCCCCACGGCTACTGTTATAGCGGCATCACCTGCAAAACCATCGACGATGACCCCGAAGTCGATACTGATAATATCGCCTTCCTTAAGTACCCTTTTGCCCGGAATTCCGTGTACAACCTCTTCATTCACCGAGGTACATATCACCCCAGGAAAGGGCCGGTACCCACGGGCATTTGGATAATTCTTAAAGACTGCCAGGGCATTTCTTTTTTTAGATTCTTCTTCAGCTATACTGTTTAGTTTGCCAGTTGTTATCCCCGGCCGAATTTCTTCCTTCAGAATCTGCAGTATCTGGGCTACTACTTGCCCTGATACCCTCATCTTATCGATTTCACTGGTACTTTTGATGTTTATCATCTAAAGGCTCTCCAGTACCGTTTTTACGTCTTTAAATACTTCTGTCGCATCTCGGTTGCCATCCAAAGTGGTTAGAATTTTTTGGTTCTCATAGTAATTCAGAAGAGGCTGGGTTTGTTCCGTATAAACTTTTAGCCTGTTCTTAACAGTTTCTTCTCTGTCATCACTGCGTTGAATCAGTTCTCCCCCACATTTGTCGCATACCCCGGTAGAAGCAGGCGGGTTAAATTTGGTATTATAGACGGCTTTGCAGGTAGTGCAGCTTACCCGACCCGACATCCTTATTATTAAGATATCTTCCGGAACAGAGATATTTAAGGCTGTTTCGGCCTTTTTACCTTGTTTAGCCAGAACTTGATCAAGAGCCTGTGCCTGTACTGTAGTACGGGGAAATCCATCCAATAAAAACCCCGACTCGCAATCAGCTTTAGCTAGCCTTTCCTCTACAATTCCAATGGTTACTTCATCTGGAACCAGTTGGCCCGCATCCATATATTTTTTGGCTTCTGTCCCCATAGCTGTCCCGTTAGCAACTGCTTCCCGAAACATATCTCCGGTGGAAATATGTGGGATAGGATAGGCTACCTTTATCAGTTCAGCCTGGGTCCCTTTCCCCGCACCCGGAGGACCCATAAGGATAATGTTCACTAGTATCATCTCCTATTTAACAAAACCTTCATAGCTTCTTAAAAGTAAATGTGATTCTATCTGTTTCATGGTGTCAAGAGCAACACCAACTAAAATTAAAAGGGCTGTTCCTCCGAACCAGAGGCTTTTTACTCCTGTGATTGCAATCACAATATTGGGCAGTACCGCTATCAAGGCCAGGAATACTCCACCTACAGTAGTCAAACGGGAAAGAACCCGATCGATATACTCGGCTGTTGGCCGACCCGGTCTGATTCCAGGAACGAAGCCACCATTTTTCTTTATATTGTCGGCTACATCCAAGGGGTTGAAAATAATCGCCACATAAAAATAAGTAAAGAAAATTATCAACACGGCATAGAAAATATTATAAAGAACGCTTCCAAAGTTAAAATAAGTGTTAACAAAAGTATTAAAGGCTGAAGTTGGACTCATCCACGAACCTATTGTAGCCGGAAACATTCCCAGAGACATTGCGAAGATTATAGGAATAACCCCGGCAGCATTTACCTTCAAAGGAAGGAATGTACTCTGTCCGCCATAAAGCTTACGACCCACAACTCGTTTAGCATATTGAATCGGTAATCGTCTCTGTCCTTCGTTCATAGCTACAACTGCAGCAATAACTACCAGAACTAACACTATTAATAGAGCTACGCTAAAGTATCCTGCCATACCGCTGGAAACTTCCTGCCCAACTCCAACTATCTGAGATGGAATCCGGGCTGCTATACCACAGAAGATGATTAATGATATTCCGTTGCCAATACCTTTTTCAGTAATCATTTCTCCTATCCACATCAACATAGCAGTTCCCGCTGTAAGAGAGACAGCTATTACAAGGTAAGATCCAAGACCTGGATTTAATATGGCTCCAGTTTTGCTGAGGGCCACTGACATTCCAATGGCTTGGATAAATGCCAGTACAACAGTTCCGTACCTGGTGTACTGAGCTATCTTCTTTTTACCTTCTTCGCCCTCTTTGTTTAATTCCTCTAATCTAGGTACAACTACTGTTAATAGCTGCATTATAATTGAGGCATTAATGTAGGGGGTAATGCTCATAGCAAAAACACTAAACCTTTTAAATGCTCCCCCAGATATTATATCAAAGAATCCAAATAATTGGCCCTTTAATAAATCCTGTAGGGCATCTGCATTTATACCTGGAACCGGTATATGTGCGCCTAACCGGAACACTAACAGCATAAACAGGGTGAATAGCAGCTTACTTCTCAAATCACCAATCTTAAAGGCCTGCTGAAATGGATTAGCCATTAAATCACCTCAAACTTGCCGCCCTTGGCCGTAATTTTTTCTTCGGCCTGTCGGCTGCACTTTTGCACCTGAACCGTAAGTTTCTTTTCCAGTTCGCCATCTCCAAGCAACTTTACGCCGGCATTTACTTTATTAACAAGTCCTGCTTCTTGCAGGAGCGCTACAGTAACCGTAATTCCATCATCAAAACAATTAAGATCCTTTACGTTTACAATGGCATATTCCTTTCTGAATATGTTGGTGAAACCTCTTTTGGGTATACGCCGTTGTAACGGCATCTGTCCACCTTCAAATCCAGGTCTGATGCCTCCGCCCGAACGGGCCCACTGGCCTTTGTGCCCACGGGTAGAAGTTTTGCCATGACCGGAACCAATGCCTCGGCCCACCCTTTTGGTACGCTTATTCGCCCCGGGTGGAGATTTCAGTTCATCTAGCCTCACTCTAAAACCTCCCTATGCTTCATCTAACTCTTCTACACGAACCATGTGTATTACTTTGTTAATCTGCCCCCGTATTTGAGGACAGTCTTCTTTTACAACTGATTGATTAAGTTTCCTGAATCCAAGACTCTTAATGGTCAATCTCTGGGTCTGGGGATAACCAATAAAGCTTTTGGTCCAGGTTATTTTCAACTGTTTCGCCAAGTGGTTTCCCTCCCTAGTTCAATATCTCGTCTATGGTCTTGCCCCTTAGCTGTGCTACGTGATCAGCCTTTTTCAGACTTCTCAACCCTTCCATGGTAGCACGTACTACATTATTGGCATTAGAGGACCCGATACACTTGGTAAGTATATCTTTTAGTCCAGCTGCTTCCAGGACGGCGCGAACCGGCCCGCCAGCTATAACACCAGTACCTGCAGAGGCAGGCTTCATAAATACCTGACCCGCACCAAATCGCCCAACAACCTGATGGGGAATTGTTCTGCCATCAATCAAAGGAATATCTATCATATTTTTCTTAGCACTTTCTATTGCTTTACGAATGGCTTCGGGTACTTCGGTAGCTTTTCCTTTACCGGAGCCAACCCGGCCTTCGCCGTCACCAACAACTACTAAAGCGCTAAAACTGAATCTACGCCCGCCTTTTACGACTTTGGCGACCCGGTTGATGTTTACAACTTTTTCAATAAATTCCGGAGCCACCTGTTCCTTTTCTATCATCATTTCCCTCCTAACCGTCATAAATTAGCGATTAAAATACTAATCCGTTTTCTCTTGCTGCATCTGCCAATGCAGACACACAGCCGTGATATTTTCGTCCGTTTCTATCAAATACAACGGTAGTAATGCCCTTGTCTTTAGCTTTGAGGGCAATACTTCCTCCCACCCTTTTGGCTGCGTCCACATTGCTGGAACTGTCTAAATCCGCCATATCCTTATCAAGGGTAGATGCGGCTACCAGGGTGACTCCTTTTTCGTCATCAATCAGCTGGGCATATATGTGATTAAGGCTTCGATAAACGCAAAGCCTGGGTGTATCAGCTGTACCCGATACTTTTAATCTTATTCTCATGTGTCGGCCCTGCCTGGTCTCTTTTTTGCTGGTCTTTTTGATCAACGTCGTCACTCCCTTCCTAGTTATTTAGCGCCAGTTTTACCAGCTTTACGTCTGACAACCTCATTCTCATATCTGAGCCCTTTGCCTTTGTATGGTTCGGGCTTCCTGATGGCACGAATATCAGCCGCAGTATTTCCAACCAGCTGCTTATCTATTCCCTTTACGGTAATTTTAGTAACAGCCGGAACTTCAAATTCTATGCCTTGAGGTGGTTCCACCTCTACTGGATGAGAAAAACCAATATTAATAACCAACTTGCTTCCTTGCATCTGAGCTCTGTATCCTACGCCAACCATTTCTAACTTCTTTTCGAAGCCAGTGGTTACGCCCGTTACCATGTTAGCAACCAGAGCTCTGGCAAGCCCATGCATTGCACGATGCTTTTTAATATCGCTGGGCCTCTTGACCAACAATTCGTTTTCTTGCTGATCTATAGTAATGTCCTCCGGTATTGATTGAGACAAAACGCCTTTTGGCCCTTTGACAGTAATTATGTTGTTTTCAATACTAATTTCTACGCCTGGGGGTAGACTGATAGGTTTTCTACCTATTCTGGACACCGTTCATTCCTCCTTCAGCTACCATATATAACATATAACTTCTCCGCCCAGACCTGCCTTGCGAGCTTTTTTATCAGTCATTATCCCTTTTGAGGTGGAAACAACTGCTGTCCCCAGCCCAGCTAGAACCTTGGGCACTTCATCTTTTTTTACATAAACCTTCAAACCCGGTTTACTAATTCTCTTAATTCCAGTAATTACTTTTTCTTTATTCGGACCATATTTAAGGTATATTCTAATAATCCCCTGCTTACCGTCCGCTATCAACTCAAAGTCCTTAATATATCCCTCGTCTTTTAGGATCTCAGCCAGTGACATCTTCATCTTAGAACTAGGTATTTCTACCGTTTGATGCATGACCATATTACCGTTTCTAATCCTAGTCAAGAAATCGGCTACGGGATCAGTAACGACCATGTCTTTTACCTCCTTTATCTAACCTACCAGCTTGATTTGGTAACTCCTGGTATTTCTCCCTTATGGGCCATCTCTCTGAAGCAAACCCTGCACATACCGAATTTACGCATGTAAGCTCTAGGCCGTCCACATATCTTACAGCGGTTATATCCCTGAACTTCATACTTCTGTGGGCGCTTTTGTTTAGCTATCAACGATTTCTTGGCCACTTTAAACACCCCCTCTTATCTGAATGGCATTCCCATGCTCTTTAATAGTTCTCTAGCTTCTTCGTCTGTTTTGGCTGTAGTTACTATAACTACTTCCAGCCCTCTAATCTTATCAATCTTGTCATATTCGATTTCTGGAAATATGGTCTGTTCTTTAATTCCCAGGGAATAGTTCCCGCGTCCATCAAAAGCTTGCGGTGATACGCCTCTAAAATCGCGTACTCGAGGGAGAACGATATTGATTAAACGATTAAGGAAATCGTACATCCTCTCGCCCCTTAGAGTTACCTTGCAGCCGATAGGCATTCCTTCACGTAACTTAAACCCTGCAATAGATTTTTTAGCTTTGGTAATAACCGGCTTCTGACCGGAGATTATCGTTAGATCGCTTACGGCTCCGTCCAGAGCTTTGGGATTCTGGATGGCTTCACCTACTCCAACATTGATGATGATCTTATCAACTTTAGGAACCTGCATAATGTTCTTATACGAAAATTTATCTATCAATTTTGGAGTTATATCTTGCTTATATATTTCAAATAACCTGGCCATTCAACAGTTGACCTCCCTTCTCGGAGTTTTACTCTAATATCTCTCCACACTGCTTACATATTCTTGCCTTCTGTCCATTATCCAAAACCTTTTTAGCCCCTCTGGTAGGTTTATTGCATTTATTACACAGCAGCATTACATTGGAAGCATTCAGTGGACATTCTATTTGCAGGATACCTCCCTGAGGCAGACTCCTGCTGGGCTTTTGATGCTTTTTAGCTTTGTTTATTCCTTCAACTACGACCCGATTGTCCGCCGGGATCACTTTCAGGACTTTGCCCTTTTTACCGGAATCCTTACCTGTTATGACTGTAACTGTATCACCTTTTTTAATATTCATCTTTCACACCTCCACCGACTAAAGAACTTCCGGGGCCAGAGATACAATTTTCATGAAGTTCTTGTCCCTCAGTTCTCTTGCCACAGGGCCAAATATACGTGTACCCTTGGGGTTATTGTTGTCATCTATTATTACAGCTGCATTCTCCGAAAAAGCAATATGGGATCCATCTGGTCTGCGTATTTCCTTTTTAGTTCTAACAACCACAGCCTTGACTACTTCACCCTTTTTTACTACTCCGCCCGGAGCCGCTTCTTTTACTGCTACTACAATGACATCTCCAACTGTAGCATATCTTCTAGTTGAACCACCCAGTATCTTTATACACAAAACTTTTTTAGCCCCGGTGTTATCACCAACCTGTAAAACAGTTTCCTGTTGAATCACGGAATAAACCTCCCTTCCAAAATACCATGACTATTGCAAAGTCTTGGCTTTCTGCACAATTTCGGTGAGTATCCATCTTTTATCTTTGCTCAAGGGCCGGGTTTCCATGATCTTTACAACATCACCGGCTTTCGCCTCGTTGCTATCGTCATGCGCCTTATATTTTTTACTGGTCTTAATGGTCTTTTTATATAGAGGATGCTGCTTCACAGTCTCCACACTGACTGTAATGGTTTTATCCATTTTGTCACTGGTAACTGTGCCTATCATACTTTTTCGGTTGCTTTGGTTCTCAGCCACCCTTAGACCTCCTTTTATCCGTTACTTTCTCCTGAGATTTCACGCTGCCTTAATACAGTTTTACACCGTGCTATATTTTTACGGACATCCCTGATTCTCATAGGATTATCCAGTTGGCCGGTAGCAATTTGAAACCTGAGGTTAAATAGTTCTTCTTTATAATCTGATACTTTTCTAACTAATTCCTCGTCGGTTAGTTCCCTTATTTTATCAGCTTTCACTAACCTCACCACCCATTTCTTCTCTTTTTACAAAGCTGCATTTAATCGGGAGTTTATGTGCAGCTAGTCTCATGGCTTCCCGGGCCACTTCCTCTGATACTCCGGAGAGCTCAAACATTACTCGGCCTGGTTTGACCACTGCTATCCAATGTTCTGGAGAACCCTTCCCCTTACCCATTCTGGTTTCAGCAGGTTTGGCGGTTATGGGGCGGTCAGGGAATATTTTAATCCATAATTGCCCGCCTCTTTTAACATGGCGGTTAATGGCAATACGAGCTGCCTCGATCTGACGATTTGTGACCCAAGCCGCTTCCAGGGCCTGTAATCCAAACTCACCATAAGTAACGGTATTGCCCTTATGTGCATTACCTTTTAAACTCGGGCGATGTTGTTTTCTATATTTTGTTCTTTTTGGGGTAAGCATTTATATCTCTGCCTCCTCCACTGCTTTCTGCTTTGGTCTTTGTTTAGCTTCAGGGGTTATTTCCCCCCTGTTTATCCATACTTTAATGCCAATCTTGCCATAGGTGGTATTGGCTTCTGCAAATCCATAATCAATATCCGCTCTCAGAGTATGCAGGGGTACTTTGCCTTCAGCATACCACTCAGTTCTGGCTATTTCAGCCCCACCAAGTCTACCTGAGATGGCTATTTTCATTCCCAGTGCTCCTACACGCATAGTCCTCTGTACGGTCTGTTTCATTGCCCGACGGAATGATATACGTTTTTCAAGCTGCTGAGCAACATTTTCAGCTACGATCTGAGCATCTAACTCTGGTCTCTTGATTTCTTGTATATTTATGTTGATATTTTTACCAGTTAAAACGCTCAATTCGACTTTAAGCTTCTCTACTTCGCTTCCGCCCCGGCCAATTACGATTCCAGGTTTAGCGGTATGAATAGTTACCCTTACCCGATTTCCGGTCCTTTGAATTTCAACCTTGGAAATCCCAGCGGTATAAAAACGTTCCTTAACCATTTTTCTAACCCGGTAATCCTCATGCAGAAGTTCGGAATAATCTTTATCAGCATACCAGTTGGAGTCCCAACTTCTAATAATACCGAGTCTAAATCCTTTCGGATGAACCTTTTGACCCACTATTTAACCTCCCTTTCCTTGAGCACTACTGTAATATGGCTGGTTCTATGCCGCCTTACATCTGCTCTCCCATATGCCCGAGGCTGCATTCTCTTTAGTGTAGGGCCTTCGTCAATCATGATCTGGGAGATATACAGGGCATCGGAGTCCATATCAAAATTGTGTTCAGCATTCGCTACGGCTGATTTCAATACTTTATTAATCAGGGGCGCCGATTTCTTGTTGGTGTACTTTAATATTCCGATGGCCTCTTTTATGGCTTTACCTCTAACTAAATCAGCTACCTGGCGAGCTTTCAAAGGAGATACACGTATATAGTGAGCTACTGCTCTGGCCTCCATAATATCTCTCCTCCTTCCTATTTTGCTCTGCTAGTCTTCTCGGATTTACCTGCATGACTTCTGAATGTCCGGGTAGGAGCAAACTCTCCTAACTTTAAACCTACCATGTCTTCCGTAATGTAAACCGGAATATGCCTGCGTCCATCGTGGACAGCTATCGTGTGTCCTAACATCTGAGGCATTATGGTAGAGCGTCTTGACCAGGTCTTTAAAACCTTGTTCTGGCCAGATTCGTTCATATTTTCAACCTTTTTTAAAAGCTTCTCTTCACAATAAGGTCCTTTTTTTAATGACCTGCCCATTGAAAGACCTCCTTAGCGCAATTCTAAATTTTACTTGTTCCTTTTTCTAACAACCATCTTATCAGACGGTTTTTTCTTACGGGTCTTACCACCAATGGCTATCTTACCCCAAGGAGAAACCGGATATTGTCTTCCTATTGGTGCTCGGCCTTCACCACCACCATGGGGGTGATCAACAGGATTCATAACCGAACCTCTTACCGTAGGTCTGATGCCCATCCAGCGGGACCTTCCAGCCTTACCGATCTTCTGGTTTTCAAAATCCAGATTACCTACCTGACCCAAGGTAGCACGGCAGTTAATGTGTACCAGTCGTACTTCGCCAGATGGCAGTCTAACATGGGCGTAGGCTCCTTCTTTGGCCATCAGTTGTGCTACTGTACCTGCTGAACGTACCATTTGCCCGCCTTTACCCGGCCGAAGTTCAATATTGTGAATCAACGAGCCAACCGGTATATCCTTAAGAGCCAGGGTATTTCCGGTCTTGATGTCTGCCTTGGACCCAGATACTACTTTATCTCCAACCTTTAAATTGTTGGGGGCGAGGATATAGGCCTTGGCACCATCAGCGTAATTCAAAAGGGCGATGTTAGCTGAACGATTAGGATCGTACTCTATGGCGGCAACAACTGCCGGAACATCATCCTTTATCCTTTTGAAATCAATTATGCGGTATAGGCGTTTATGCCCTCCGCCCTTATGCCTTACTGTAAGCCGCCCTTTGGCATTTCTTCCGCCGGTGCTTTTCAGGGATACGGTTAAGCTCTTTTCAGGCTCGGTTTTTGTAATTTCTTCAAAACTCATTACGGTCATGTGTCTTCTACTAGGTGTTGTAGGCTTGAATTTCTTTATGCCCATTTCCTTTCTCACTCCTTACAGCACGCCAATCCAGGTTTTACATGCCTTCGAATAGTTTAATCTTATGTCCGGCCTTCAGGCTGACAATAGCCTTTTTCCGATCGGAGGTGCGGCCTTCATACTTGCCCATACGTTTGGGCTTCCCTTTGATTATCATGGTACAGACCTTATCAACCTTAACTTTGAATATATCTTCAATCGCATTCTTGATTTCAGTCTTATTGGATCTTTTGTCTACAACAAAGGTATATTTGTTATCAGCCAGCAGATTCATGGACTTCTCTGTAACTACCGGTTTGATAATGATGTCTCTATAATCTCTCATTTATGCGAATACCTCCTCTACCTTGGCAACTGCATCCTTGGTCATGAGCAGAGTCTCACATTTGAGAACATCGAAAACATTTATATAGTCTGCCTTAAGCGACTTAACTCCCGGGATGTTGCGGGCTGACTTATATACATTAACATCGTTGTCAGCAGTTATAACCAGGGTCTTTCTACCTGCATTCAGCAATTCCAGGGTTTCTACCATTAATTTTGTTCTGGGTTCATCAAATGTCAGAACATCAACAATGATTATATTGCTGTCAAACACTTTACTGGAAAGCGCTGACTTCAATGCTAGCCGTCTTACCTTACGGGGAAGCTTATAAGAATAATCTCTGGGTTTAGGACCAAAAGCGATTCCTCCGCCTCTCCATACCGGGTTGCGGGTACTGCCTACCCGAGCGCGGCCGGTTCCCTTTTGCTTCCATGGTTTCTTGCCCCCGCCTCTGACTTCTGCTCTGGTCTTAGTTGAGGCATTTCCCACCCGCTTATTAGCGAGCTGCATCTTTACAAATTGCTGCATAACTGCCTCGTTGGGCTGTATGCCGAAAACATTATCGTTTAAGTCTATCTCCCCGACCTGGGTGCCGCGCATATCATACACTGCAACTTTAGGCATTTTCTTTACCTCCTTCGCGTCGAACTCTAACTATGCCTTGATGGATTTCTTAATTAGCACCAAGCCTTTTCTGGGACCCGGTATCGCACCCTTGATTAGGATGAGATTCTTCTCCGGATAGACTTTTACTATCTTCAAGCCTTGTATGGTAACCCGGTCTCCTCCTAATCTGCCTGGCATCTTCCGGCCTTTGAATACTCGAGCCGGTCCCATCGCTCCCAGCGAACCGGGGCGGCGGTGGTATTTAGAGCCGTGGCCCATGGAGCCCCGAGCCATATTATGTCTTTTTACTGCACCTGCAAACCCTTTACCTTTGGACGTACCTACTACGTCGACTATCTCATCTGCAGCAAATATATCTGCTTTAATCTCTGAACCAATATCATAATCATCTACATTATTCACGGCAAATTCTCTAATATGCTTTAAAGGCTTTAGTTTAGCCTTGCTAAATAATCCCATTTTGGGCTTATTTACAAGTTTTTCTCTAATGTTCTTGAACCCGACTTGGATAGCACAGTATCCATCAGTTTCTTCCTTTTTCTTTTGCAAAACTACATTGGGCTCTGCCTGAACAATTGTTACTGGTATCGCTTTGCCGTTTTCGTCAAATACCTGGGTCATTCCGATTTTGATACCCATGATTGACTTTAGGGTTTTTTCTGCCACCTCTAACTACCTCCTAGTTGAGAATTCTTCGGCGAGCGGTTGGAAGCGGGATACCCAACATCACCTTTCTTAATTACCCGGATTTACTACCTTGAGGCCTCTCTGCCCCCCACTGGCCTCTCAGCACCGGCTCCTCAGCTATAACTTGATCTCTATATCCACTCCTGAAGGTAGATCCAGGTGCATGAGGGCATCTATCGCCCGGGGATTAGGATCGAGTATATCGATTAACCGTTTATGGGTTCTCATTTCAAACTGCTCACGTGAATCCTTATTAACATGCGGCGAACGCAGAATGGTATAAATTTTCTTTTCGGTCGGCAAGGGTATTGGACCGGAAACGCTAGCTCCGTTCTTTCTCGCAGTATCAACGATCTTCTGTGATGATTGATCGAGGAGCTTGTGGTCGAATGCCTTTAATCTGATTCTAACTTTCTGCTGGCCATTCACTCTTGTTAAACCTCCTTAGACTGGGTTCATTTTAATACACGCGCCCTGGCGTTTGGTTGCAAAGGACGTTGCCATCCTTTACTCATGGGGTAAGGCCTACAGGTGAGCCTTATTACCCTTCAATACTGGTAACTACGCCGGAGCCAACGGTTCTTCCGCCTTCACGGATAGCAAATCTTAATCCTTCTTCTACGGCTATCGGGGTGATCAGGCTTATTGCCATCTGGATGTTATCTCCG
>Ga0209639_1000987_pt1 | contig 32688 bp, 34 predicted proteins | sample EPASupsiteHSE605_FD_187268 | JGI IMG/M metagenome (GOLD analysis project Ga0209639, IMG submission 187268) | Bioremediated contaminated groundwater from EPA Superfund site, New Mexico - Sample HSE6-05 (SPAdes) (version 2) | ecosystem: Environmental > Aquatic > Deep subsurface > Groundwater >... | reverse complement strand
CGCCATTGCTGTTTGCAAGTTCAACAAGCTTATCGGCAAATTCATAATATTTACCGCCTCTTGTTATATTATATATGTCATCGGCCTCAACATAATTTGTAAGACCGTCTGTGCACATCAATAAAACTTCGTCGTTGTTAATTGATTCCTCGCAAAAATCCACTTGAATATTTTCATCAACACCAAGTGCTCGAGTAATCAAATTTTTTCTTGGATGAACTTTGGCTTCCGCTGGAGTAAGTTCCCCTGTTTCTACCATAGCCTGAACAACCGAATGATCCTTTGTAAGCTGTGTTATTCCACAGTGTGAAATAAGGTATACTCTACTATCTCCTGCATGTGCAATGCAAACTGTATTGTTCTTTACAATTGCCGCAACAACAGTGGTTCCCATTCCCCTTAATTCTTCATTTGCTTGGGACATATCAAAAATGCTTATATTTGCATTTGTTATCGCTGTTACCAATATGTTTTTGATTGAGGATGTGCTCATTCCATCCCTGTAGCAAGAGGTTATTTGCTCTGAAATCATCTTTACGGCAGTTGAACTTGCGATGTTTCCACCAGCATTGCCACCCATACCATCACAAACAACTGCCCACGCAACACCGTTTGGCAATTCGCCTGCTGCATATGAATCCTGATTTGAACTTCTAACTTTGCCTATATCAGTTTTCGCAACTATTTTCAACGCCGTTCCCTCCCTTTTTGTAACCTCTTCGAAGTTGACCGCAAGATGCGTCAATATCGCCACCCATACTGCGACGGACGGTTACTGTTATTCCTTTGCTTTCAAGAAGCTTTGAAAACGCCACAAGACGCTCGTTAGTGCTTCTAACATAGTCATTTTCTCTTACTTCATTTGCAGGAATAAGATTTACATGGCACAGCATACCTTTTAGTTTCTTCGCAAGCAATTTTGCACAATCGTCCGTATCATTAACTCCACTTATCATCGCATATTCAAAGGATATTCTGCGTGAAGTTGAATTAATATAACTACGACAAGCATCAAGAAGCTCATCAACACCCCATTTGAGATTGACAGGCATTATCTTGGAGCGAATTTCATCGCTCGGTGCATGCAAAGATATAGAAAGAGTAAGCTGCAGCTTTTGATCCTGCAATTTATAAATCTGCGGTACAATACCGCATGTAGAAAGCGAAACGTGCCTTGCACTTATGTTTGCACCTTGCTCATTTGTAATGAGTTCAAAAAAGCGCATAACATTATCATAATTATCAAGCGGCTCTCCCATACCCATCAATACGATATGTGAGATGCGAATATTCATATCTCTTTGTGCTGCATATATTTGTGAAAGCATTTCAGAAGAATTTAGATTTCTGCAAAATCCGTCAAGTGCAGAAGCACAAAAAGAACATTTCATTTTACATCCTACCTGTGTTGAAATACATATGGTATAGCCATACTTATATTCCATTACAACAGACTCAATATATTCGCCATCGTTAAGCTTAAAAAGATATTTGACTGTATTATTATACTCGGATGTAAGCTTTTTTTCAATAGTACAGTTTAAAAGCTCAAATTTTTCATCAAGCAATTGACGCAAATCTTTTGATAAATTTGTCATTTCATCAAAGCTTTGAACGTTTTTTTGATGAAGCCACGAATATATCTGACCAGCACGAAACTTAGGTTGCCCCAAATCTTCAATAGCCTGTTTTAGCTCGTCAATGGTCATTGATTTAATATCCGTTTTACTCAAACTTTCACTCCGTCCTAACAAAGGAAGCTATAAAAAAGCCATCCGAATTATTTATATGCGGCATAAGTGTCAAATAGCTTGACTCATCGTTATAAGATTTAACATTTGGCAATGGTCTTACCGCTTTGAACTGCTTATGTTCTTTTAAAAATTTGTCACAAATCTCGTCATTTTCACTTGGGTTAAGAGAACATGTCGAATAAAGAAGTGTGCCCCCCTGCTTCACATATTTTGAAGCAGTTCGCAGTATATCGTACTGTATGTTGGGCAAATTGTCAATATTTTCAAAAGATTTGTATCTTATTTCTGGTTTTCTTCTGATTATTCCAAGCCCTGAACAAGGCACATCACACAACACTTTGTCTGCCATTTCAATGTTCTCATTTAACACAACTGCATCTGAAACTTCCGCTTTAATAATTGATATTCCAAGCCTTTTTGCCCCGTCTGAAATTAAATTTACTCTTGCAGGATAAAGGTCAAAAGAATAAAGTGTTCCATTGTTATTCATATACTGTGCAATAGTAAAACTCTTGCCACCTGGTGCGGAACACAAGTCAAAAACTGTGTCACCTGGTTTTGCTCCAAGTGCTTTGCAACACAGTTGTGAAGCAGTGTCCTGTACATAAAAAAGCCCATCCTTATATGCCTTTATGCTCTCAACAGCACCAATTTTATCTATTATTATTGCGTTTTCAGCATCATCACAAATTTGTACCTGTATTCCCTGTTCATTAAAAATATTAATTAATTCATCTACTGTGGTTTTGAGAGTGTTTACTCTTATCACTGTAGGTGCAGAACCAATTGATGCCTGCATAATATTCTGGGCATTATCTTCACCATATGAATTAATCCACAAATCTACTAGCTGTGTGGGGCACGAATACTTTATGCTGTAAAACAGCAACTTGTCATCATCATAGTTTGGAGGACAAAATCCGTCCTGCGAAACTTTTCTAAGTACCGCATTCACAAGACCACTTGCAAATGCACAGCCATTCTTTTTTGCAAGATTAACACTCTCATTAATTGCCGCTGAATCCGGTATTTTATCCATAAAAAGCAGTTGATAGGCACCTATTCTTAAAATTGTTAAAACCTCTGGCTTTAATTTTTTTAGTGGCTGTTTAAGGTAAAGAGATGCAATAAAATCAAGCGTTATTTTACGTTCAAGCACGCCATAGACTATTGCTGTTACAAGTGCTTTATCCTTTGTATCTATTTCACATTCATTAAGTTTTGAATCTATTGCAAGATTTGAATAGGCATTATCCCTATGAATTTTCATAAGAATTTCAAGCGCTGCCTGTCGTGCTGATTTCATAAATTAATCCCTTCTGTTTGAAAGCAAAAACAACCTTAAAAGGTTGGCAATCGAAACTGCAAGTGCTGCAACATAGGTCATTGCGGCAGCTTTAAGAACACTTTTTGCACCATCCGCTTCTTCATCTGAAAGTATTCCTGTTTCATCAATAACTTTAATTGCTCTACTACTTGCATTAAACTCAACAGGCAGAGTAATAAATTGAAAAACAGCAACAAGTGCATAAAAAATAATACCTATTGATACAAGTGCTGGAAAGTTAAAAATCAGTCCAATTACCGCAAGAGGAATTCCGATTGTTGACCCAATGTTGCATACGGGCAATATTGCGTTCCTAATTTTTATCGGTACATATCCTTGTGCATGTTGTGCTGCGTGTCCTGCCTCATGGCAAGCGACTCCAATTGCCGCTATTGATGAACTTGAATAAACATTTTCTGAAAGTCTAATCACATTATCTCTTGGGTCATAATGGTCTGTTAGTTTTCCACTTACCATTTCTATAGCAACATCATTTATTCCGTAATGTGAAAGAACCTTTCGTGCCGCCTGCTCTCCTGTAAGTCCTCTTTGGCTTCTTTGCTGAGAGTAAGAAGAAAAAGTTGATTTAACTCTAAACTGTGCTATAAGTGCAAATATAAACGCAGGCACTACAAGTACTAAATAATAATAGTCCATATAAAAAAATGGTTGCATTACATATCACCTCTTATTTTAAAAATGTTCCTTTTTCTATTTTGTGTCCTCTTAAAAAGTCCTGTGCCGACATACGATTTGAGCCCTGTGCTTGAAGCTGTAAAATCTCTATGCATTTTCCGTCTCCACAGGATACTATAAGACTCTTGTTTGATAACATCACTTCACCAGATTTTGAACCCTTTTCATTTGAAAGAACTGATGAGTGAATTTTTACAGTTTTATCTTGTAACACTGCTGTTGCAACAGGCCATGGAGAAAGTCCTCTTATCTTATTATGAGTTGTTTGTGCACTTTCATTCCAATCTATTGAACAAAGTGATTTGTCAAGCATTGGGGAATATGTTGAAAGGTTGTCATCTTGCTTTATTCTTGTTAATTCGCCGTTTTGCATTTTTACAATTGTTTGTGAAAGAACATCAGCGCCAAGAATTGAAAGCCTATCGTGAAGTTCACCTGCTGTTTCATTCTCTCCAATTTCCAGTGTTCCAGTTATGAGCATATCACCCGTATCAAGCCCTTGTTCCATATACATTGATGTAACGCCTGTTTGCTTGTCTCCATTAATTACAGACCACTGAATTGGAGCTGCTCCTCTATACTTTGGTAAAATAGATGCATGAATATTTACGCATCCATTTTGTGGCAAATCTAAAATTTCTTTTGGCAAAATTTTGCCGTAAGCAACTACAATAACAAGTTCTGGGTTTAGCTCTTTTAATATACTCAGTGCTTCACCGTCTTTTAAAGTTGATGGCTGATATACAGAAATATTATTCTCAAGTGCAGTTAACTTTACAGGTGTAGGAGTAATAGTATATCCTCTGCCCTTTGGCTTGTCGGGCTGTGTGAATACTCCCAAAACATCATGACCGTCACTTATTAGTTTTTTCAGGCATGGCACAGCAAATTCAGGTGTGCCCATAAATACAATTTTCAAATATTACACCTCTGTTTTTGTCTCTATTATTCTATCTGTAAATACTATTCCGTCCAAATGGTCAATCTCGTGGCAGAAGCAACGTGCCTTTAATCCATCGCCCTTATAAACGCACCACTGTCCGTCTCTATTTTGTGCTTTTATTTTTACTATTGCTGGACGAGATGTTACTCCATACTCCCCGGGAAAAGATAAGCAACCTTCTGATTCGTTTTGCTCACCCTCCTTAGATATTATTTCAGGATTAATAAGTTCCAAAAGTCCATCTCCAACATCAATAACTACCGCTCTGCGAAGAACACCAATTTGAACTGCTGCAAGTCCACAGCCCTCTTCTTTATACATTGTTTCTGCCATATCATCAAGCAATTGCATAAGTCTGTCATCAAATGCCTCAACAGGCCTACTCTTTTTCTTTAAAATTAGATCTTTCTTTGTAATTATATTTCTAAGTGCCATTTATAATCGTCCTTTCATTGTTGATACACTAAAATATGCTTTCGGGATTAACATCTGCAAAAGCTGTTACCTCTTTAAATCTGCTGTCATTTCCAAAATCTGTTAGAAGTTCAGAAATAAGAGTTCTAAACCTTACTGAATTCTTGCATTTTATTATAATTCTGTACCTATATTTATTATTCACTCTTGCCACTCTACTTGGCATTGGTCCAAGAACTATTATTTTTTCTCCTTCATATTCACCCTGTATCTTTTGCTTTAAATTTTCCAAAAATACTTTTGATGCCGCCCTTACCTGCATCTCTTTTTTTCCAGAAAACCCTACAGTACACAAGTCACAATATGGAGGATATATCATTGCTTTTCTAATTCTTATTTCTGTATCATAAAATGCCTCATAATCCTGTTTTGCCGCAAGGCGTATTACTTCATTTTCAGGTACAATTGTCTGAATTATTGCTTTACCCTCATGCTTACCTCTGCCTGAACGCCCAACAACCTGAGTAAGCAAATCAAAGGTTCGCTCCATACTCTTAAAGTCGTCATTATATAACTGTTGGTCTGCTGACAAAACGCCAACAAGTGTAACATTTTCAAAATCCAGACCCTTTGCCACCATCTGCGTTCCAAGCATAATGTCGTAATCTCCATTTGCAAATTCCGCAAGCTTTTTTTCGTGAGAAAAGCGTGACATTGTGGTATCCGTATCCATTCTTAAAATTCGTGCTTCTGGTATAAGCTGCATAAGCTCATCCTCTACTCTTTGAGTGCCTGATCCAGAGTATCGCACATCTTTTTCTCCACAGCTTTCACACAAGTCCGTAAACGGCTGTGAATGTCCGCAATAATGGCACATTAGCCTGCCGTTTGCACTGTGATATGTCATTGAAATACTGCAATTAGGACAAGTTACAACTGCACCGCATGAGTCACATGCTACAAATGTATTATACCCTCTTCTATTTATTAAAAGGATTGACTGGTGCTTGTCCTTTATATTTTCACAAAGCTCGTTATAAAGCTCTGAACTTATTTCTGATTTATTTCCATTTGCTCGCTGTTTACACATATCCACTGTTATAACCTGTGGCAAAACAGCGTTGCCATAGCGATTTTTGAGCATATTTAATGAATATCTGCCTTGTTGTGCCGCTGTATATGTTTCAAAGCTTGGAGTGGCAGATGAAAGGACTAAAAGTGCATTATTTCTCGCACATCTAAACTTTGCAACATCTCTTGCATGATAGCGTGGTGATGATTCGGATTTATATGTATGTTCCTGTTCCTCATCCATTATTATAAGTCCAATATTGTCAAAAGGTGCAAAGACGGCAGAACGAGTACCAACGACTATTGAAGCTTGTCCACTTTTAACACGCTTCCATTCATCCATTCTCTCACCAAGTGAAAGACCGCTGTGAAACACTGCAACCTTTTCACCGTAGCGTGCATGAAACGCACTAAGAGTTTGTGGAGTAAGGGAAATCTCAGGAACCATTACAATGACGCCTTTGCCGCTTTGAGAAACCTCGTCAATTAATTTCATAAAAACCTGAGTTTTGCCACTGCCTGTTATTCCATACAGTAATGACACGCTACCCTTGCCTGAACTGTACTGCTTGAGCAAATTATCATAGGCATTTTGTTGCTCATCAGTAAGTTTAATCTCTGAGTTATCTGTTATTTTTTTTGATTCATATGGATTTCTTAAAATCTCATGTTCAAAAAACTCTGCAATGCCCTTGCTTTCAACTGCATTTGCAACCGCAGGTGTAACTCCTGTAAAGTAACAAATCTCTTTTACAGACGCACTACCAACCTCACAAAGCAAGTCAGCAACACTTCTCTGCTTTTTTGTAAGTCTTGAAACAGCTTCTTCAAGTTGATTACCTTCCATTATAAGTCGCATCATTTTTATAGAAGCATCGTTTATATTTCTAACTGCATCATAGTTACGAAAAACAAGCTCTTTTTTTAACAATCTTTCCAACACATCAGTATCTTGAGAAAACCCTAAATCTTCAAGCACCTTTTGTTTTTTTATATATATACGCTTGTTAATCAGGTATTCAAGTACCTGTCTTTCATCTGCTTTAAGTTGCTCAACCTTTGCCTGTTCCACATTTGGTAAAGCGATAAACGAGACTGTTGTCTTTAAATTTATCCCTGTTGGCAAAGTGAGCTTGACCGCCTCAAAAAGAGTGCAAAATGTACGCTCTTTTAAATAGATGGCAAGATCAAGCATCTCATTACTAATAAGCGGTGCCTTGTCAAGCACCGCTGAAATTGACTTCATTCTCTTTTGCGGTTGTACCTGCGACAATTGCATAACTATACCTTGTCGCTTTGCTGTTCCATTGCCAAAAGACACCAAAACTCTACTGCCTCTTTGAACCTTTCCCTCAAGTTCTACAGGAACAATATAGTCATATGCCTTATCGAAATGATACGCAACATTTTCCACAGCTACAGAAGCTATGTTGACCTCTTGCATGGAGAATAACCTCCGTTAAGCGATTAGTAAGGTAAGAAGAGGTTAATTAAAACTCTCTAAACTAAAACATTATATATTTCTGATTTCTTCTGGCTCTACTATAAAATAGTCTCCGTCTAAAATCTCTTCAAGAGCGAGTGATACAGGTTTTTCAATAACTATTGCCTTGTCATCATCGATCTTTTGTGAAATTTCTCTTGCTCTTTTTGCTGTTGCGGTTACCAATGAGTAACGGCTAATGTGGTTTGTTAAAACCCCTCTTAAATCTGGATTAAGCATATAAATTATCCACCTTTCATTTTATGGACTTATATTAAATATAATATAAATTTGTGTACTGCAAATTAACTAACTGTTAAAAATAAATCACTCTTATTTTACCTATGTCTACGTATAACATCCAGCGTGTGATTTACAGCTTCATCAAGTCTATCATTAACTACAATATAATCATAATCAGATGCACGAAGCATTTCATCCTTTGCTATTTCCATTCTACGTTTAATAGCAGTTTCGTCTTCAGATCCTCTTCCTTTAAGCCTTTTATGCAAAGTCTGAACTGACGGAGGCATAAGAAACACGCTAATAACTCCAGGATAAATTTCTCTTATCTTATCCGCACCCTGAACCTCTATTCGCAAAACAACTGTTTTCCCTTCTGCAAGCCATTTGTCAATAGGGTCTTTTGGCGTTCCGTAATAATTTTCTCCATATTTTACATATTCTATCATTTTTCCGCTTTCAATGTTATTTTCAAACTCTTCAACAGAAACGAATATGTAATGTTCACCGTTAACCTCACCTTTTCTAGGTTTTCTAGTTGTAACGGACATGGAAACAACAGTGTCACTATCAAGTTTTAATAGTTCTTCAAGCACTGTATCCTTTCCTGAACCTGAAGGTCCAGAAAGAATAAGTAATACACCTTTATTATTCATCATCTGCCTCCTCCCCAATGGTATCATCGTCATCATTAAGACGATTTGCCACTGTTTCTGATTGCAGATAAGTGAGAATCACATGATCACTGTCTGTAATTATTACTGCTCTTGTTCTTCTACCATGGGTTGCATCTATTAGGGTTCCTCTCTCTTTGCAATCCTGGATTATCCTTTTTATAGGTGCGGATTCAGGGCTGACAATTGCAACAAGCCTGTTAGCATTTATCATATTGCCGAATCCAATATTGATAAGCTTCATGAAACTTCCCCCAGAGAATTATTCTATATTCTGTACCTGTTCTCGGATTTTTTCTACTTCTGCTTTGATGTTGAGCACTTTACGCGCTATTTCAACATCCTGTGCTTTCGAACCGATTGTATTGGCCTCACGATTGATTTCTTGAACCAAAAAATCCATCTTTCTGCCAACCGCTCCATCATCCTCAAACATTGCATAAAGCTGCTCTATGTGGCTACGCAAGCGAACTGTTTCTTCATCAACTGCTGTTTTGTCTGCAAAAATCGCAGCCTCTGTAAGCAACCTTTGCTCATCAACATGAGCGTCTGCGATAAGTTCTTTTATTCTTGCTTCAAGCTTTTGCTTGTACTCTTTAACTGTTTCTGGGGAACGCTGTTCAACAAATTTTACCTCTTCTAAAATGGTATCTGCTCTGCCCAAAACATCTGCTTTAAGCTTTTCTCCCTCTTTTTCTCTCATCTTTACAAATGATTCAACAGCATTTTCCAAGACGGTGTTTACCGCTGACCATATTTTTTTCTCATCTGCCTGTTCTTTATGAACAGATAAGATATCGCTGTATCTTGTAAGAGAAGAGGCTGAAATGTCATTTCTTATGTCATATCTTTCTGCAAGCTCATTAAGTGCGGTAATATAGCCACTTGCAAGTGAGTGATTAACTCTGACGATTACATCGTCAGTATCAAGTGCATCAATCTGAATATAACATTCTACCTTGCCACGTGAAATAACTCCCTGTAAAAAGCTCTTCACCTTTTCATCAAGAAATCCATATACTCTAGGAATTCTTGAATTGAGCTCAAAATAACGATGATTAACACTTTTAATTTCTACCGTTATCATCATAGAGTCAATTTCAGCACTAGCACGACCATATCCCGTCATACTTTTTATCATCTTATTCAATTCTCCTTAATTACAAGTTTTTTTGCATACTGCGTCTTTACTTGTATTGCGCCCTATATTGTATCAACTTTTATAGCATTTTGTCAAATTCTTTCAATATTATCATTATTACAGGAACAACACTTACCAGCCATTATTTTTGGTATCTCTGTTGTTAGTAAATCTCCATCTTGGTTAAATCCTAAATCAAGAAGTTCTTTCTTAATTGACATATTGCTACTCTCTGCTATATATGCCCCTCTGTTTGCAGCATAATTAAGTGCAGCTTTTACAAGGCATTCGGGCAAAAAATGAAATTTTTCGCTATATTTAAGAGTGAACACTATTGCAGTTAAATCTCTGTAATCGAACAAACAAAATCCATAGCTTTCATTATCTTCACCGTTTATTGCATTTACAGCCATAGATGTATCAGTTATCTCAATTTCATTTATTTTAAACAACTTGTCTGATTCAGACTTTGAAAGTGGTTTAAAACTAAACATCAGCCTCACACTCCGTCTTTTTTATTCATCGCAGCTGCACGCATAAGCCTTTTTATTTCATCATCTGTGAGATCTCTCCATTTGCCTTGTTGAAGCATTCCAAGCTTAACTGTGCCTATTGCTGTACGCTTGAGCCTTGCAACATCCAATCCAAGTTCCTCGCACATTTTTCTTATCTGTCTGTTCCTACCTTCACAGATAATAATTTCAATTACAACTCTGTTTGGCTCTTTTGTAATAACCCTAACATCAGCAGGCATTGTTTTTTTACCGTCAATCATCATACCTGTCATCATTTGTGTGATTTGATCCTCTGTTATATCAGGTCTTATCGTTACTCTGTATGTCTTTGGAACATGCTTTGTAGGATGTGTCATTGCGTTGGCAAATTCACCATCATTAGTAAACAGCAAAAGACCCTCGGACTCCCTGTCAAGTCGTCCGATGGGATAAACTCTTGCGTCTATGTCCGCAATGAGCTCCGCAACGCATTTTCTACCCATTTCATCGCTCATTGTGGTTATAAAGCCTCTCGGCTTATAAAGCATTATATAATGCATCTTTTTCTCTTTTGTAATTTTTCTTCCGTCAACGGAAACTATGTCTTTTTTAGGATTTATTTTGTCACCTATCTGAGCCTTTACTCCGTTAACTTTTACCTTGCCCTCTGCAATAAGTTCTTCTGACTTACGTCTTGATGCTATACCACATTCTGCAAGATATTTTTGCAGCCTGATTTTCTCATCAGTCATTTTATTTTCCTCATTTCTTAAACTTTTCAATAAATCTCTCTATAAAAGATTTTTTCTCTATTTCTACTGGCTTTTTCTTTTCTACAGTATTTGACTCAACAGACTGTGCTGTTACTATTTGTGTTTCACACACCAAATCGTCTTCAATATAATAACTAACTGTACCAACTACTTTTCCCTGCTCTATTGGAGCATATTCAAAATGAGACAATTCAATTATACGAACTACCTGTTCACTTTCAGAAGTTTTTAAAGTCATTTGCGGTTGTGTTGCACACTGTAATGCAACTTTATCGTCTTTTGCACCGACTACATCAAGAAAAATATTAGAAAGGTCGGCATCAAGGGCAACACTTTTATATTGAGAAAATCCATATTCAAACATTTTGATGTGGTCATCCCAATCATTTGGTGCATTTAAAGTGACTGCAACAAGTGTTACACCATCTTTCTCGGCTGCAGAGACAAGGCATCTTCCACTTTTCTTGGTAAATCCTGTTTTTATGCCAATCGCAGGATCATAAGTTTTCAATAAACGATTATGATTTGTTAGTGTTCGTGGATAAGGCGGGTTACCATAGCTTAAAAGCGCATTTTCAGAGCAACAAATCGAGCGAAACGCTGGATTTGATATTGCCTCTGCTCCCAAAAGCGCCATATCATATGCTGTAGAATAATGACCTTCTTCATCAAGACCTGACGGTGTTACAAAATTTGTGTGTTTCATTCCAATTTGCTGTGCTCGTGCATTCATAAGCTGTGAAAATTTTTGCAAATCTCCACCTACCGTCATTGCAGCAACATTTGCCGCATCATTACCCGATGCCAAAAGCATACCATAAACAAGGTCTTTCACCGACACAGTATCACCAGGCAAAAGTCCCATTGATGTACCTTCAACCTTCAACATATCTTCTGTTGTTATAATCGTATCGTTTTTTATTCCTGATTCAAGAGTTAGTAGTGAAGTCATTATTTTTGTTGTGCTTGCCATTGGTAACTTCTCATTTTCATTCATACCATACACAAGTTCTCTACTACTCACTTCAATAAGTGCTGCGGATTTTGCAGAAACATCTAGTGCGCTAGCATCGATAGTTAAAAATATGCTACACACAGCTACAAATAAAGATAAAATTATTTTAATCAACAAAACAACCACCTGCCATTTTTAAATAAATATGCAGGCGGTTGCTAAAAAATCAATTAAAATTTATTTATCAAGGTCATTCTTAGTTTTATTAATAAGACCTGTAACTTTATCAAACATATCTGGAACAAGGCTAACCATTCTCTCAGCAGCATTGTCATAAGCAGTGATATGCTTAATTGTAACTTCACCATTGCTGATTAGTAAGAATGCTACAGGAGTGATTGTAACGCCAGCACCGCCGCCACCACCAAAAAGCTCTTGATTGCCTTTTGTTGGAAAGTCTGTGCCACCACTTGCAAATCCATATGTAACCTTAGACACAGGGATTATTGTAAGTCCTGCTTCTGTATATACTGGCTCACCAATTATTGTGCTAACATCTACTAAATTTTTAACCTTTTCAATTGTTGTTCCAAGAAGTCCTGCTGCTGATGTTTGTTCTTTCATTTTAAGCACCACCCAATTTTATTTTTGATTTTTGTTCTTCATTTATATTTTCATTGCTCCCACCATGCGAGAAAAGCAGTTTGAAAATAATCTTATTTACTATCTTAATGCCATAGCCCATTAATGCCATTACCATAAAGATTGGTCTAAAAGCTACTACTGTGTGAAGGTCGCCAGTATTTTTTTTTGCAAGGAAGTCCGGATTAATATCAACATCATACTCCCTAACCTTCATGTTTGTACAAATTGTTCCAAGTGCGGGAAAAACTGCTGCACAAGTTTTTCCATAATTCATTGCGGTATCAGCCGCATCGTCACCCGCTACAGTCAAGTCAACAAACAGTTCTTTGATTACGATGTGCTTTAAAATCTTGCTGACCATAACTTTTGTTTTTGAGGCAATGTATTTTAGTATTTCTATTATTCCACCAAAGCCTCCAAGTTTTTCAAAAATGCTCTTTGTCTTTGCATAAGCACCTTCAAAATCAAAGGCCTTTATTTTTGCCCAGATTTCATCGAGATCCTTTTTTTCTTTTGGCTCTTCTTCCTCTTTTTCAGCCTTTTTCTTTTCTTTTTTAGCCTTGATTTTTTCAATCAAAGGATTAAATTTTGCTTTATACCATTCAATTCTTTCTGTAGTAAATTGTTCAGGATAAAGGTTAATTTTGAAGAAGCCCCATTTAAGCCTGACTTTTGTTCCGCTTTCTCCAAAATCTAGTCCAAGAGTTACTTTTACTGTTAATAACAATGAAGTCACGATGAGGAACAAAAGCTGAAGAGCTATAAATACAAGTATAATCCAGCCAATAATTTTAAGTACAATCAATAATCAACACCTCCCCCTGTTTTATTAAATAATATCAAATAAAATAACAATTTTGTTAAGCGCCCTGCTCAACATTCTCATTATTTTCCTCAGTTGATTGAGGCTCCGTCATTTCTACATTTTCATTCTGTGGTAATGGTGGAAGTTCATCAAGAGAAGAAATGCAAAAACACCTTAAAAATTCTGGTGTAGTGCCATAAATTAGTGGTCTGCCTGGCAAATCCATTCTACCTTTTTCTTCTATCAAACCTTTTTGGCAAAGTGTTGACATTACTCCCGAACAGTCAACTCCTCTGACTTGTTCTACAAAAGATTTGGTTACAGGCTGATTATATGCTACAACAGCTAGAACTTCAAATGCTGCTTGTGACAATGGCGTATTGCGTCTTATATCTAACACTGCACGAACCTGCTCAGCAAACTCCGTACGTGTGCAAAGCTGATATTTATCCTGCATTTTTACAAGACAAATTCCACTTTGTCTTTCATCAAGCTGAGCCTCCAGATTGAGCAGAACTTGTTGTATCTCTTCAATATCCAACTCCATTACTTCTGCAAGCTTTTTTATATGTATCGGCTCTCCTGCGGCAAAAAGTATTGCCTCAATCGCTGCCTGCAATTTACTTGCGTTCAAGAACTTCAGCTCCTTTGGACAATTCGATAAACATTCCCTCGCCCTCTCCGCTTACTGTAACTCTTTTTGCCTTTAAGAGTTCAAGCAATGCAAGGAAAGTTGCCACCATATCTGAACGACTTTCAGAAACCTCAAAAAGAGAGTTTATACTCTGACTTTTGTTCTTAAGTAATCTGCGAAGCACAAACATTATCTTTGATGATACTGATACAATTTTTTTAGAAACTATATCTGTAAATGCTTCAATCGGTGGAGGCAGTTTACGCTGACCTTTTCCAACTGCAGATATGTACGCCGCCAAAAGTTCTTGTGGCTCATGTAGGCAGTTATATGTCATGTCCTTTTCATGCTCTTGCGGACTTTTTGCAATCAGGTTGAAGCCAAGAGCCGTCTCCTCAAGCTTACCTGCCATAATCTGACAGTCTCTGTACTCAAGTAGCTCTCCAGTAAGCTCTGACTTTAGAGCATCTGCTTCCTCATGAACAGGAAGAAGTGAGATAGTTTTAATGTAAACCAATCTTGCGGCCATTTCAAGGAACTCACTTGCTACATCCATATTGCATTCCTGAATTTTGCGGACATAGCTTGTATATTGTTCAACAAGCTCGAAAATTGGAATATCGTATATATTAAGCTTATGCTTACTGATTAAGTGCAAAAGCAAGTCCATAGGACCTTCGAACACATCTAATTTATAAGAGATTTTTTCCATTTTAACAATCCCTTTTAAAATGCCCTAAAAGGCAAACTTGTAAGTTTAAAAAGAAGTTCAAATAACCAGTTTGAAAGAGCTCCAAGTGGCCTTGTAAGTGATCCTGTAAACAACAAAATCATAACACCTATTATAATATACTGCTCATATTGCATCACCTTATAATATACATCGCGTGGTAAAAACACAGACAAAACGCGATAACCGTCAAGCGGTGGTATTGGCAAGAGGTTAAACACTGCTAACATAACATTTATTTGTGCAGCAAAATAAAAGAAATAAAAAATTGATTGTGCAAAATTATTTGTCATAACATCTCCGAATGCTGCGACAACGTTAACTAAGATTAACATAACAAAAGCCATAAGAATATTTGCAACTGGACCTGCGAGCGAAGAAATTGCCACCCCTGCTTTTCTATTCTTAAAATTGCGTTCGTTTATCGGGACTGGACGTGCCCAACCAAAGCCAACTAAAGCAAGCATAATTGCACCAAATGGGTCAATATGTGCCATTGGGTTAATTGTTAGCCTACCTTGAAGCTTTGCAGTGTCATCACCAAGCTTATGTGCTGCAAATGCGTGAGCAAACTCATGAACTGGTAAAGTACAAAAAATAACAAAAGCTGAGGCTGCCAGACTGATTAACACAGTCAGCATATCACCACTTCGTATTGCATTTATAAGCATAGTTTCACACCGTTCTCTGCACAACTAAATATTATATCAAACCACAATATTTTGTGCAGTTAAACATGTGGTTATACTAAATCAAAATAAACACTAAATCTAATTTATAAAATTTGTATCACTAAAAGATTACAGTAAAATGTGTTAATCGTCAATATATAATTGGAAATTAAGTGTATTTTTTCTATTTTCTTGCGATAATAACACGCATAATTTCACTAAAATCTTGTTTTTTTGTAACATTCGAGGATGCTTGTGAAAAGATCGCACAGACATCATAATCTTGTCCATCTCCTATTTCTACAGCTATCATTCCATTTTCTGATATATATGGCATCCATTTTTGAGCCAAAATTCTGTAAAAATACAAGCCATCATCACCACCATCTAGCGCCATTAGTGGCTCTCTTTTAACCTCATTTTGAAGTTCATTTATATCATTTGATTTTATATATGGTGGATTTGAAACAATTATATTTGGCTGTGGTAAATCAAAATATTCAAATCCTTTTGTTATATCTCCTTCAATAATTGTAATATTTGCGAGTTTACTTTCAGTTGCATTTTTTTTTAGATACTTAAGTGCATCCTGTGATTTTTCAATCAAGTACACTTTGCAATTTTTACAAATCTTTGCAATAGATATTCCAACACATCCACTACCTGAGCAAAGGTCAAAAACAATTTTTTCATCACTGCTTTTTTCAAGATCTTTCTGCACTTCTTGCACAAGGAGTTCGGTCTCCTCTCTTGGAATTAGAACACCTTTACCAACAAAAAATTCAAAACCCATAAACTCCCAAACGCCAAGAATATATTGAAGTGGTTCACCGCTTATTCTTGCGTCTATATCGTTTAAAAACTTCTCTTGCTTACCCTGTGGTGCTTTATGTTCTCCTTTTATTACAAGCTGTGTTCTATCAAGTCCAAAACAGTTTTCAAAAATCATACGATTATCAAATTCTGCATTATCCACACCGTTTTCTTTAAGCTTTTTTGCGCCATATCTATAAGCTTCTGCATACTTCATTCTGCTGTATCATCCTTTGGAGATTGTTCCTGCTTAAGATCTTCAATCTGCTCTGTTTTCGGCTCATCATTAGTTATAACCGCCTTAAGTGCTGCTATTCCAACTTCTATTATGTCATCTGTAGGCTCTTTTGTTGTGAGTTTTTGCATCCAAAGTCCAGGTGATGAAACAACTTTTGTAAACAGATTTTCTGTTCTGCCTGCGTATTTAATAAATTCATAGCCTATGCCCATTATTAATGGCAAAAGCAGTAATTTTACCAAAGTCCAAAGCCAACGAATATCGCCAAGTGATGGAAAAATCATAATAACTATTGTCGATATAAATATGCTTATTATTAGCATTACAAAAATAAAACTTGTTCCGCATCTTGGATGAAATCGAGTATAATTTTTTACATTTTCTACTGTTAATTCCTCACCATTTTCATAGCAAAAAATTGTTTTATGCTCTGCACCATGATACATAAATACTCTTTTTATATCTTTCATCTGTGAAACGATTGCTAAATAGGCAATAAAAATAATTATTCTCATAATTCCTTCAAATAATGGGTGCCAATTTGAAAGAGTATTTCCAGTTACATATTTATCAAACATATCGACTGCATAGATAGGAAGATAAAAGAAAAGTCCAAATGATAATGCAACACCCAAAACAGCAGAAATAACTCCCACAAAGGTCATTATATGCTCGCCAAACTTGTCATTAAGCCATTTGTCAAACTTAGACATTTCTTCTTCTTCATCGCTTAACCCTGATTTTTCTGCAGATTCCATAAGGCAACCATATCCAAAAATCATTGATTCAATAAATGCGACAAATCCACGTAAAAGTGGAATACCAAACACCTTGTACTTATCCTTTAACTGTTTTGTTTCTTTGGGTGTTGTTTCTATTTCACCATTAGGCAGACGAACAGACATAGCGGAACCATTTGGCCCACGCATTACTATTCCTTCTATCAAGGCTTGACCGCCAACACTTGTAGTAATTTTTTTACTCATCTTCTGTGCTCCTTTCCTCCAAATATGCTATTGGAGGCTCTTCAGGTAATTCTACCCTGTCAACAGGCAAACTCAAGGTTACAAGTGTGCCTTTACCAAGCTCGCTTTGAATATCAACTTCACCATTGTGAAGTTTCATAATCTCATCACAAACGGCAAGACCTATTCCAGAACCTCTTACAGAAATGTTTGACTTGTAGAATTTTTCTCTTATTCTGGGCAAGTCATCTTCCGCTATCCCGCAACCTGTGTCCTCAACATAAATTTTTAGAACGCAGTGCTCATCTTGCTTATTGTTATCTTCAATTTCAGCATAAACGGTTATCTTGCCACCCTGTTCTGTATACTTAAAAGCATTGTCCAAAATATTTACAAATACCTGCTTTATTCTGTTTGAGTCACCATCCATTGGTGCGGGAGTATGCGGAACATTATAAATAAGTTCTATTCCCTCTCTCATTGAACGATCTTTAAAAACAAATGCCGCTTCGTCAAGTTCTGCAAGAACATCTATCTTTTCTACTCGCAATGACAGACGACCGTTAATAAGTTTTGAAAGATCAAGCAAATCCTCAACAACTCCAGTAAGTCTTGACGATTCATTAATTATAACTTCTATGCCTCTTTTTGTAAGTGCTGGGTCGGTATCGCCAATTTGAAGTATTGTTTCACCCCAACCCTTAATTGCGGTAAGTGGTGTACGCATCTCGTGAGAAACAGTGGAAATAAAATCGTTCCTCATCTTATCCGTTGTATTAATCTCAGATGCCATATAATTGATTGTTTCACACAACTCGCCAATTTCATCATTATACTGTCTGCTCTCTATTCTTGCACCCAAATCTCCCTTTGCTATTCTCTTTGCAGTCTCATTAATTTCACGCACAGGATTTACTATGGATTGAATAAAGAACATTCCTGAAATTGTTACCAAAGATATGATTACCGTAATTATAAGTACCGATACAATAAAGATTCTAAACAACTGATCGTCAATTTCTTCAACTGAAATAATATATCTTATTGCACCTGAATTTTCTCCATTTACCATTGGCAACATAAATGTCATTGCCATTACCTTTTCTCCTGATTCTAATTTTCCTCTAAATTCACCTATATGAGTTTTAGACGACAATGCCTGTTTATATTCCTGTATTTTTGCATCTTCAATGCTAAATCCACTGGAGGAAATAGCTACATTACTGTCTTTGTCAATCACCCAAACTTCAATAGAATCTTTTTGAGAAAAATTTTCTACAAACTCACGAGCTCCTGTTTCAAATCGTTCGTCTGTACCTCCTGTATATACTGAAAAGAAGTTTGCAACACTGTCTGAGTACTGTGAACTTAGTTTTACACTTACAGTTTCATAATAATATGAACGCAACATAAGCATTAAAATACATGTAAAAATAAGCAAAATAATAACAACTACAAGTAGTGTATTTAACGCCCATCTTTTTGTTATTCCACTAAGTTTCACATTATCACTTCCAACTATTATTTACAATAATTTATTCAACCCATTTGTATCCCATACCCCAAATTGTTACCATATGTTTTGGTGATGATGGGTCATTTTCAATCTTCATACGAAGTCGGCGTATGTTAACATCTACTACCTTTTCCTCGCCATAATATGAGCTACCCCATACCTTATTAAGTATATCAGTTCTATCAAGTGCAGCACCAGGATTTTGAAAGAAGTATTCCATAATTTGAAATTCAACCTGTGTTAAATCAACAACTTTACCGTTTTTTGTAAGTGTTCTGCTTCTTATGTCCAAAACAAACTCACCAAGCTCAATCCTATCTTTTTTATCCTGCTGTGGCTCGGCTACTGTTCTATTCATAACAACTCGCCTATAGCTTGCGTCAACTCTTGCCATAAGCTCTGCTGGCGAAAAAGGCTTAGTTACATAATCGTCTGCACCCACAAGAAGCCCCGTGACTTTGTCCATCTCCTGTGTTTTTGCAGTTAGCATAATAATACCAACACTTGCACTCTTTTGACGCAGTTGCTTACATACCTCTATTCCGTCTATTTCAGGCATCATAATGTCCAGAAGTACCACATCAAAGTCACCGTTATTTGCATCATATTCTCTTAACGCTTCGGCACCATCTGCCGCTTCTACAACATCGTATCCGCTTCTTTTGAGGTTTATCACTATAAACTCTCTTATGGATGATTCATCCTCCGCTACAAGTACTCTTTTCAAAATTTTCGCCCTCCCTATTGAAGAATCTTAATATTTGATGCTAATGTTTCAGGCTGAATACCTACCTGCGTTCCAGCAGTAGAAATATTATAAGCATATACAAGGCTATCATTACGCTTCAAGATTGAGTAGCCCTCTTTTGGATTGTTTGACCAATCTCCAACTGCAACCGTAATAATAGAAAACAGTTCTTCTCCGTTTTGTTCGTCCGCTGCTTTTTTATATACGGTAAGTTTTCTCTGCTTTAAATTATTATAAACTACTACAGATTCTGCATCTGATCTGTCTACAATTAAAATATATAAATCATTGTAATTTACAAGACTATAAACCTTTGGAACAAGATGATTATCACTTACCTCACACCATTGGGTTATACCAACTCTTATTTCATTTGGATTATTTATATCTGATGTTGAATTATTATTTTTATCTGCATCTGTAGGTATTTCAATTTTTCCATCTCCATCAATATCCATTGATGATATTCCAGGTGTTCTGAGTGTTATAAGATTTGATAATGTTGCACGGTCCAACAGTGGTGCTTCAAGAGTTGATGTTTGCTTGTTCCAGTAGACAACTTCAGTTATCATCTGATTTTCACCCTTGTTTGCATCTATATAAATTTTGGGAGGGTTGCCCAAATTGTCAGTTTCAACCTTAAATGACGAATAGCCAGATACCGAACCATCCAAATTAACTTCTCCTACAACTGAAATTGTGTTACCCTTACCAATTTTAAGAAGTTTTGCATACGCCCTTGGAGTATCATTGGACGAATCAATCTGACTCAAAAACATCTCTGTATTTCCATCACTATCCAAATCCACCATCTTGAAATAAGAGCATGATTCGTTTGCCATTGTTTTTAGATTTGTTATTTTTTCTCCTTTGTTAGTGGTTTTATGAATTGTTACTACTTTGCTTGTCTTACTTTCATACAAGCTCCAGTAAATAACAATTTCACTCTGTCCATCATTATTCATATCAACAAAAGAGATTGAAGTAACCTCGCTACCATAACCTGCAGTGTCGGAAATGCTTAACCACTCACCATTCACTCTGTCCAAAATATTTATACGCACTATTGTTTCATCTGATTTAAGAGTGTAAAAAACAAACGCTTCATCCTGTCCATCCATATCAACATCATACATAACATAAGCTGAACGATACTCACCTTCTGATGGGTACTTTAGAAGTAAATCGTTGCTGTCCTTTAATGATATTTCAAATGCTGTTTGGATTTTCTCGTTATCTCCATAAAGCCTTGGAGGTTTCATTAAATCCTGAACAGTATCAAAACGTGAAATAAACAATATAAAAACAGGGCAAATTACCGAAACAATAATAAGTACTATAAACATCTTCTTATTCATGATAATCCCCTTTTTTTAATTTTATTATTCGGCTGTTACATTTATTTGAACTTTATATGTTCCATAAGCCCAAAACTTTCCATTTTTTACTGTTACTTGTACTATAACAGTTTGTTTACCTTCAGATAGTTTTTTGCCATCCAAATTAACCTCTGCAAAAATATCATCATTATTAAGATTTGCAATTTCATTTGCAGGACCAACTATAACTACATTATCAATTATGTCTTGTGTAACGACAGCCGTATAACCTGATGGGACGTTATTTATGGATATATTATTTGACTTTATCTTACCCTTTGTGCTATTCATACCTGTTGCATCAACGGTAATCAAAACTTCACTTATGTTATCAATAACCTTTACATTTGCCATATTGGCAGTGTTGAAAGAAATACTATTTTTGCCTTCTTTAAGATTATTGAAATCGACTGTACCGACACTTACACTTGACATATTTGCTATTACATCTTCAGGCGCTGCAACTTTGATTGTTGTAGGATTTGCCGTTACACCTAATATATTTTTCAAATAATCTGTTGGCGAATTTTTAAAGTCCACACTTACAGGAAGCTGTGCTATCTTATAAACTGGAATAGTTACTGTAAATGCATCTAAGTCTGGAGTTGCTTTAATATATTTTGGTGTCTTACCGTATTCATCTGTTATTATAATATCCGCTGGAAAACTCTGTGTTTCTCTAAGCGGTTCTTCAACATTAACTCTTGCAACAACGTTTTTTATTTTATTTATCTCTGTTGCAGGTCCAGTGATTGTAACTTTTTCTGTCGACAACAGCTCTGTATCTGAAATATACTCATCTGAGTACAAGAGCTTGTCACTAACAATAATATTAGGTATTATTTTCATCTCTATCTTTTTTGGAACATCAAAATAAACATCAATATAGTCAATTGACTTTGATATAATTTTATAGTCTGAATTAGGGTCTTTTGCTGTTGCTTTTAATGAAAGAGAATGTTTTCCTACACCATCAATATACCTTGTGATTGCCGTTACCTTAATGTCATCTGCTGAAAGAACATTATCACCGACAAGATAACGTTTACCTTTTACAGTAACATCAACATAGTACTCATCGTCTCCAAATATTTTATAACCAAGCTGTTCTGGTACGTTTGTGTCAATTTCAACCTTAACATTTTTTATTGTACGCTCTACCTCAGGGCTTTCGTTAAGCGTTACAGCAATCCAAATAATAAGTGCCATAACTAAAGAAAATCCTATAAGAAAATTTGTATTGTAGAGCAATGATTGGAGGCTAAGTTTTTTATTTTTTTCCATTACGCAAACCTCCTATGAACTTTTTAAATGGATTTTCTTTTTCAGTAGTGTTTTCAACAATGAAATAGTCCATAAGCTTTTCTCTTAATGCACCATCTGAAATATCTCTTAAAAGTGTGCCTCGAGTTGCAATTGATATTGCTCCAGTTTCCTCTGAAATTACAACAACCATTGCATCGCTCTGCTCGCTCATTCCTATTGCCGCTCTGTGCCTTGTTCCAAGCTCACTGCTTAATTCTTTGTTTTGTGTTAAAGGCAGGAAACAACCTGCAGCATAAAGTTTACCATCTCTTATTATTGCAGCACCATCGTGCAAAGGAGATTTTGGATAAAATATGTTACCAACTAATTCAGATGATATATCAGCATTAATTGTTGTACCACTGCTGATTATCTCTCCAAGAGGTGTATTCTTCTCAAAAACTATCAGCGCACCGATTTTAACGTCACTCATATCAGAACAAGCCTTACATACATATCCGATTGCCTTAGTATTGCGTTCGTTTCTGATAACTGTTATATCATTCACTTTGCCATTAAATATTAGAAGATTAGAAAAACTACTACTTCCCATTCTCTCAAGTGCGTTACGAATTTCTGGATGGAAGATTATGATTAAAATAACTATAATATTTTCAAAAACCTTTTTAAATATATAGGTGCTTGCTTGCATATCCATAATACTTACAATAGCAAAAACCAGCACAAGAAAAACAAGCCCTTTTGCAAGCAACAGAGCCCTTGTATCTCTTATTAATTTAATCGCCTGATATACAATGAATGCTATAAGAAACAAATCCAATGTGTCAGACAATATATTGTATGTGCTGAATATACTAAATACCTTTTCAAAAAAGCCTGTAATACTATGAATAAAGGTTGCCATTTCTTCCACCATTTCCTAAGTGCAAATATTTTAAATCATTAGCCAACATGTTTTTATAAAATGCTCTCTATTATGCATACAGCGTGTGCAGACATTCCATCTCCTCTGCCTGTAAAACCAAGCTTTTCCTCTGTGGTTGCTTTAACATTGACACTGTCAACATCAACATTACAAGTCAATGCAATATTTTCACGCATCTTTTGAATATACGGACTCATCTTTGGAGCCTGAGCAATAATTGTACAATCAATGTTGCCAACGTTATATCCCTTTTGGTTTATGCGTTGAACAACAATTTCAAGAAGCTTTAAGCTGTCTGCATCTTTAAACTGGTCATCACTATCTGGAAAAAGCTTTCCAATATCTCCAAGAGCGGCAGCACCAAGCAGAGCATCACTCACTGCGTGAAGCAAAACATCCGCATCAGAATGGCCAAGCAATCCTTGCTCATACGGAATGTCAACTCCTCCGACTATAAGCTTTCTTCCACTTATAAGGCGATGGACATCATATCCGTGACCTATTCTCATTGTTGCCACCCCCTCTCAGATTTATATTTTTATTATTCTGCTTGTGAAATATCAATTGAAATTATTTTTATATCTTCTGCTGGTTTATCATGAATAGCTGTTTTAACATTTGCAATTGCGTCTACAACATCCATTCCTTCAAAAACTTGTCCAAAAACTGTGTGTTTAAAGTCAAGCCAAGGTGTGCCTCCAACCTCTTTGTAATTATCTATTGTCTGTTTTGGGAATCCATCATTAATCATGCTTTCCATCTGCGGAACAAATGATGGATCAACTGTGTTTGCGTGAACGATGAAAAATTGGCTGCCGTTTGTGCGAGGACCTGAGTTCGCCATTGAAAGTGAACCACGAAGGTTATGAAGTTCTTCTGAAAATTCATCCTCAAATGGAACTCCCCAAATGCTCTCTCCACCCATTCCTGTGCCGTTAGGGTCACCGCCCTGTATCATAAAATCTTTAATAACTCTATGGAAAATCAAGCCGTCATAATATCCATTTTTTGCGTGAGTTGTAAAGTTCTCAACAGCCTTTGGTGCATATTCTGGAAAAAGTCTAATTTTTATTGTTCCCATTGTGGTTGTCATTTTTGCTATTGTTTCACCTTGCTGTGGTATTTGAAGCTGATTCATATTATTGTCTCCTTTAATTTTAATAAGTTTGAGATGTGTTATTTTTAGGTGTATTAACGATATTTGTTTCTACACTCTTATACTCTCCTGCAAACTTTTCTGAAAGATCCATAAGATATTTTATTTTTTTATTAATTAATTCAGCCTTAAACGGCATATTAACCTTTAAAATTAGTTTAATTTGTGGGAGTACTCTCTCCGCAACAGACTCTTTAACCATATCTACATATGCGAAGTCATTTTTAAATGCTTCAGACGCAAATGCCAATACCGCTTCCTTGCTGGTAAAGTTTAGACTAAATTTAACATCTCTTGGAGCTATACCATCATCGCCATATCTTTTAAGCTTTTTTATTATATTTTGAGTTTGTATTGTTTTTTCCTGATATTCGTCAGGATAAAGAAATTGAAAATATTCTTTACCTTTTGGGTCATATAAAATATCTGTCTCCGTATGCCTGAACGCAGATTCAAGCAATGCACTAAATATACCAGATGCTTTTTGAGCATTCTTTTTAGGAATATAGTACATCAAAAAGGCATAACCTTTTGCACATACAATCCCCCTGCCAGCATATACACCCTCGATATGTTGTGAAAGCATAGACTCAATAGTATAAATATGGGAAAGTTCAGCATCGCTAACCAAACCGTTATCGTAATCCTTCATATAAATTTCCATGTTAATTTTTACACAATGATCATATTTTTCCGCTGGAAACTGACTAGCAAGTGACATATTACACGACAAAAAAACAGGGAGGCCTTCAAAATCTTCCACATATTCACAAAATTCTATTTTTGGTACTGGCTTTGGAGCAAAGATCCCCATAAGAACCCCTCCCTACTTAATTAAAAATAATTACAATATTATATCATAACAACACCATATATACAATACTTTTGCCTTATTAGAATACCTAAAAACATACGTTTTACTTTAAAAATACTTTGATATATCCATATATATCATTCACAAGTAATTTTTACTAATTTGAAATATAAAAAATTTTAACAATTTTGTTGTAATTTTCATATTTTAATATAAGAAATCACTTGGAGGTTTGCCTATGTACAGCTACAAAATGAACTTTAATATGCCGTTTCAAATTAATAAAAGATATGCAACTCTTTTAAGTGACGAATTATCCAATTTAGATAGCCACATTTTTATCAGCAAAGACGGTTGTTATAGGAAATGCAACGCAAAATCAGAGCTTGGACTTTTATCATTAAATATAGAAAAATTCGACCATGTTTCGTTGCATATCAATGGACAAAACTGCATGTCCGATGCAAGCTCTATAAAAAAAATTTTTAATATATTACCCTCGTAAAACATATGTAATATTAATAAAAAAAATATATCTTTATAAAACAAGAACCGACACGCAAATTTCGTGTCGGTTCTTTTAATTGGTGCTGGTGACCGGACTTGAACCGGTACGGTGTTGCCACCGAGGGATTTTAAGTCCCTTGCGTCTGCCGATTTCGCCACACCAGCATATAAAAAGCACTTAAAAAAGTTCTGGTTGATATAATAACAATTTTATTTAATTTTGTCAATGGTGTTGTATTCTTATATAGGATATAATTTATTTAGAATTATAAATTGAGATAACTATATAAGCTATTTCAATTTTTTAAAAGGAATCATCATACTTGATATTTTCGTGTCATATTTCAACAATAATATTTAATAATATTTGAGTTGGAAATTTAGCAAGTAGTCTTAAATCTTGCATTGTATCTTTATAATACGTCCTATAAACCACAAAAAAGCTATGTTTTATATGATTTCATCAACAACTTTAACATATGACAAAATATATATTTAAAGCTTTTTAGTGGTTTAGTACGGTATTGTGTTATATTTTTCCTGTATTATTATTCTACTGCAATTTCACGAATATTATAAACTCTACTGTACTCCTTGGTTTCGATATTTTTTACCACTTTGCTTTTGTTTCGATAAAGTAGTTGAATAATGGGATAAGTATCAACCCAAATTTCGTTGTTACACTCTTTTTGTGATTCATCAAAAACAAGCTGAAGTCCAATGTGAAGATGTGTCTCCGTCATATTGTTTACATTTTCTTTAAGGCTGTAACCAGTTCGTCCCATATAACCAATAACATCACCTGCTTGAACAACTGATCCAACATTCAGCGACTTATTATATGGAAAATCCTTACGCATATGAGCGTAATAATAATATCGTTTGGAGTCATGACTTCGTATTCCAATCCGCCAGCCACCGTATTGATTCCATCCAAGTTCTTCGATCGTTCCACCCTCAACGGCAACAATAGGAGTTCCTATGTATCCCATCATATCATGACCAAGATGCTTTCTAGAAAATCCATAGGAACGATTTACACAGAAATCATCATAATCTGTATAATAAAATCCTTTGGCAATTGGTGAAAAAGCTTTGATGCCATATCTTTTTTCCCACTTTTTTCCCATTGGCGATGTTTTATCCTCAACCTCAATCTCATAAGCACCAACAAGACCTGAAAGTGCTGCTGTATAAGTTTCAATATAGTAGTTATAATATTTCAAATTAGCGCTCAGCTCATCCATTGTTTTGCCTGCTTTAATCTGTTCAGCCAAATCGTCTAGTTGCCTAGTTTTAAAGTTTCTGAAATTATTTCCATTTTTGGCTGATATATATGCCAATAGATTAATAAAGCTCATTGGAGTGCTACTATCATGATATTTTATATCAAGTTTTACAGCATAATCTAATGCTTCATAGGTGAATTTTAAATCCACCCATTTAATTAAATCTTTTTTTTGCAACTTTTCCTCAACTCTTACAGAATTTGACTGACCAAAAAACATTAAGCAGCCTACTATAAGTATTAGCATTATAATAATTTCACTCAAAATAACAAGCAACTTTTTACGATGTACAAGTATATACAAAATATCCTCACGCCTTTCAGGTATTGTCATGGATACCGTATATATATATGATATTTCAATAATTATAATTCTAATAATTTAACAAGAATAAGTTCTGTACTTTTCTTAGAGTGCGCTTTTAAAATTTCATATGCATAATTTTAACTCCCTTTTCTATGCATATGATATAACAAGTACCAATTCTCACTTTTTCGCCACATTTAATTTTATCATTTTCTTTTTATTTTCATAGATATTAAGTTGTTTTTTTATCAAATTACTTCCATTTTGCAAATGGACAAATAAATAAAGATATGATATAATTCTATAATTAAATATTAAGTATACTACTTAATTTATATAATAAATTTTTTTATTTTATAGTTTCATAAATCGAATATTAATATTAAAATATATCATACTTAGGAGTTCAATATGGATAATCTTAAAAATATTGTTTCTCAAAATATTATATTTTTACGAACACAACACAAAATGACCCAATTTGAACTTGGCGAAAAGCTAAATTACTCTGACAAGACAATATCAAAATGGGAACGAGCAGAGGCGGTTCCAGATGCATATATCTTGAAGAAGATGAGCAAACTTTTTAACGTATCTGTTGATTACATTTTAAGTGAACATGATAAAGAAAAACCTCCATTACTTAAAAATAATAATCATATAACTATAACAAAGATCTCAATAGTCGGAGTATGGTCACTTGCAGCACTTTTATTTATTGTACTTTGGATATTAGGTAATGTGCAATGGCTAATAATTATTTATACTATTCCAATTTCCTTTATTGTTTTACTGGTATTTAACTCAATTTGGGGTAAGAGTAGCAATAATTTTTATATAATTTCTGCATTAGTTTGGAGTATTCTTGCTACTATTTATTTATCCTTGTTAAATCGTAATATGTGGCAAATTTTTTTACTTGGAATTCCCTCAGAAATTATTACATACCTTTGCTTTAAATTAAATAAAAATTCTAATAAATAAAATTAATTTCATATTATTGAATATATTTTAAGACTCTACGATTTGTAGAGTCTTCTTTTTTCACTCTACACTTAGAATTTTTCGCAGTATAGTTGTATTTTAACCTTGTAGATAGTGTTTTCTACGTTACAGAGTTAAAATTATATTATGAAAAGCACTATTCCAAAACATTGCTACTCATAATAAAATCATGAAAATCGAGGTAACAAATATTTATGGAAAAATTTATACTAAGCTGTTGTTCTACTGCTGATTTATCAGAGGAACACTTTAAGAAAAGAAATATTAATTTTGTCTGCTTTCACTACTCATTAAATGATAAGAGTTATTATGACGATTTGGGGAAATCTCTAAAAATTGAAGATTTTTATAAGGCAATGCAAGATGGTGCCGAAACAAAAACGGCCCAAGTTAATGTTGATGAATTTATTGAATACTTTACACCATTTTTGGAAAATGGAATGGACATTCTACATGTATGTCTTTCCAGTGGACTTTCAGGAGTTTATAATTCCGCAAATATTGCAAAAAACGACTTGCTAAAAAAATATCCCGATAGAAAAATTTACATTATAGATTCTTTAGGTGCATCTTCTGGTTATGGTCTTATCATGGATAAACTTGCTGATTTGCGTGATAGCGGTACAAGTATAGACTGTGTATACGCTTGGGCAGAGGAACACAAGCTAGAGCTACATCATTGGTTTTTTTCTACAGATTTAACCTTCTATGTTAAAGGTGGACGTATATCAAAGGCATCTGGTTGGTTTGGCACAATGTTGAATATTTGTCCCCTGCTCAACATGAATAATCTTGGTCAGCTAATTCCAAGATTTAAAATAAGGGGCAAAAAAACTGTAATTAAAGAAATTGTAAATAAAATGGAAGCATGTGCTCAAGGAGGTAAAAATTATAATGGCAAGTGCTATATTTCAAACTCAGTGTGCTATGAGGATGCACAAGCAGTCGCTACACTTGTTGAGAAACGTTTTCCAAAATTAAACGGAAAAGTGGAAATAAATAACGTTGGTACCACCATAGGTAGTCATACTGGACCAGGCACAGTGGCTCTATTCTTTTGGGGAGAAAAGCGAACAAATTAAAACAACAAAATTTATAGTTTTGTTGGAAAATATTTTTGACTACAAAATCATACATTTAGTAAAATGTTATTGATGAGTTCAAATCCTAAAAAATCCAAATGGCATCTTAAAAAATGCGTTCTGAAATTCAAGGGTATTTCGAGGTTATAAAAATTCAAAAAGGATGTCACTAACTTTTCAGTCAGTGACATCCTTTTTACGAACACATTGTGGTGCTGGTGACCGGACTTGAACCGGTACAGTGTTGCCACCGAGGGATTTTAAGTCCCTTGCGTCTGCCGATTTCGCCACACCAGCATATTAAACAGCCTTATTTTAAAAGGCTGTTTATCTTTTTAACTGTATTACTTATTGTAATTATGAGCCTCAGCAAGCATCATATCCTTGACTTTCATCAATCTTGTGATTGTACCACGCTCATTTTCATCAAGTTTCATCTTGATATACTTTATTGTTTCCTCATACTGAGGAATCATAACATGTTCAAGAGCATTAACTCTACGGCGTGTCTTTTCAATTTCGACAGCCATAAGCTGGCAGGATTTTTCAACCTCTGCAAGTCTGAGCATAAGTGGCATTATATCGGACAATGATTTAACAGCATCATCCAAATCGCATGATGTGAATGCAAAGCCATAAGAATAAATGTCATTTTCGTCTGCCGTCTTAAATTGGCTTTCGTAGACGGGAATCATAACACTCATGACATTTTTTTCAGTGATTTCAAGGCTCATCTCCTGCATGGGAATCATCAAAGCTATATTAAGGTTTTCATCGCTCATAACTGAACGGGCAACTGCCATATGTGCATTTGCATCTGCAATTCCCTTTTCAACCTTACGACGAAGTTCCTTATTCTCACGCACAAGTTCAATAAACTGACGCATCAATTCGTCACGCTTATCTTTAAGCAACTTATGTCCACGGCGAGCGGTTTTAAGCTTTTTCTTTAAGTTTGTGAGCTCCATGCGGGTAGGGTTAACATTAAGTTTTGCCAAGGTTAATCACCTACTTTTTATCATAATATTCATCAAGCAATGTATCGCTAATACGCTTAAGTTCATTTCTTGGAAGTATTCTGAGCAAGCTCCAACCTATGTCAAGAGTTTCCTCTATGTCACGGTTAGCATCATATCCCTGAGAAACATAGGTCTTCTCAAACTCATCAGCAAACTTTGCATAAAGCAAGTCGATTTGTGTAAGAGCAGCCTCGCCAAGAATTGTCATAAGCTCTTTAGCATCTTTACCTCTTGAATAAGCGGCAAAGAGCTGGTTCATTGTATTAGAGTGATCCTTACGAGTTTTACCTTCGCCTATTCCCTTATCCTTCAAACGAGAAAGTGAAGGAAGAACATCAACAGGAGGCTGAATTCCCTTACGATAAAGGTCACGAGAAAGAATAATCTGTCCCTCTGTGATATAACCTGTAAGATCAGGAATTGGGTGAGTTTTATCATCTTCAGGCATTGAAAGAATCGGAATCATTGTTATTGAACCGTCCTTACCCTTTTGACGACCAGCACGCTCATACATTGTTGCAAGGTCTGTATAAAGATATCCAGGATATCCACGACGACCAGGAACTTCTTTACGAGCTGCAGAAACCTCACGTAGAGCATCAGCATAGTTTGTTATATCTGTAAGAATAACAAGAACATGCATTCCCTTTTCAAATGCAAGATACTCTGCACATGTAAGAGCCATTTTGGGAGTTGCGATACGCTCAACAGCAGGGTCATTTGCAAGGTTTGTGAAAAGAACTGTTCTGTCAAGAGCACCTGTTTCACGGAAGCTTTCTATGAAATAATTAGCCTCTTCAAAAGTGATACCCATAGCAGCAAAAACAACAGCAAAATGCTCATCCTTGCCACGAACCTTTGCCTGTCTTGCAATCTGAGCTGCAAGTTCAGCATGAGGAAGACCTGAAGCTGAGAATATAGGAAGCTTCTGTCCTCTAACAAGAGTATTAAGTCCATCAATTGCTGAAACGCCTGTCTGAATGAACTCTGATGGAAAAGCACGGGCAGCTGGATTCATCGGAGCACCGTTAACATCAAGACGCTTTTCTGGAATAATTTCAGGGCCATTATCAATAGGTCTACCAAGTCCGTCAAAAACACGGCCAAGCATATCAGCTGATACACCAAGCTCCATCTGACGACCTGAAAAACGAACCTTACTGTCTGAAAGGTTAATTCCTGCAGCATTTTCAAAGAGCTGAACAAGAGCGTTAGAGCCGTCTATTTCAAGAACACGGCAACGGCGTTTTTCACCGCTTGCAAGCTCTATTTCGCCAAGTTCGTTGTATGTGACATTTTCAACATCACGAACGAGCATAAGAGGACCTGCAACCTCTTGTATGGTTCTATACTCCTTTGGCATTAATAGTCCTCCTTCTTGTTCAAAGCATCGGTAAGCTCTGCATCGAGTCTACCCTCAATCTTTGAATATTCTGCATCAACTTTGTCCTCTTCAATATACTTAAAACGTCCAATAGCCTCACGAACTGGAAGCTCTATGATATTTTTAATATCAGCACCCTTATTAAGTGCTTCAAGGGACTTCTCGTAGAATGCTATAACAAGTTGCATCATATGATGCATTTTATTCGATGAAGAATAAGTATCAACCTCATGGAATGCAAGCTGATGTAAGAAGTCTTCACGAATTGAGCGAGATGCTTCCATCTTAAGGCGGTCAGAATCTGACAATGCATCCATACCAACCATCTTAACGATTTCTTCAAGTTCTGATTCATCTGAAAGTAGGCTAAGCATCTTACCACGAAGAATGGTCCAGTCATCTGCTATATTTGCATTGAACCACTTACCAAGGCTATCTGCATACAAAGAATAACTTGTAAGCCAGTTAATTGCTGGGAAGTGACGCTTGTAAGCTAGAGCAGCATCAAGACCCCAGAAAACTTTAACGATACGAAGTGTAGCCTGTGAAACTGGCTCAGAAATGTCACCACCTGGAGGTGAAACAGCACCGATAACAGAAAGAGCACCCTCACGCTTATCTGAACCAAGAGAAATTACGCGACCAGCACGCTCATAAAACTGAGCGATACGGCTACCAAGGTATGCTGGGTAACCTTCTTCACCAGGCATTTCCTCAAGTCGACCTGACATTTCACGAAGAGCCTCTGCCCAACGGGAAGTAGAGTCAGCCATAAGTGCAACTGAATATCCCATGTCTCTGAAATACTCAGCAATTGTAATTC
>Ga0209639_1000986_pt1 | contig 32713 bp, 28 predicted proteins | sample EPASupsiteHSE605_FD_187268 | JGI IMG/M metagenome (GOLD analysis project Ga0209639, IMG submission 187268) | Bioremediated contaminated groundwater from EPA Superfund site, New Mexico - Sample HSE6-05 (SPAdes) (version 2) | ecosystem: Environmental > Aquatic > Deep subsurface > Groundwater >... | reverse complement strand
TCAAAAAACCGAAATAAGTACAACCTTCCTGCCCAGATAATGATGGAGTTGAGAGGTAAAAAAAGTAGGGCGGAGAGTACTTTCATTTGTTTGTGCCTGTTATTCGAAGAATTTCATATGCGTTTTCTCTAAAACTTCAGCCATATCATCTTTTTGAGGGCAACTTTTTTCCTTGTTATAACAGGTTCCACATCCTGTGCAGTAATTGATTTTTTTATCTCTTAAAAAAATCTTCTCCGTCGGGTTGCCTGCTTCTTTTGTTCCAAGCATAAACTGGTCGCATAACAGGTCGGAGTTTCCGCCTTTTCTTGGACTTGCAGACAATACCAATATTTTTTTACTCATTGAAATTATCTCCATATTTTGAGTTATTCTAATTTACCAAAACAATTTTCTACTTCACGAATCTTGCTTTCACACTAAGCGGCCATTCGGAATCCGTTTAGCTACATCCTCGTAACTATATTCATCTTTATTTGTCAAGCAAAGATGCTCAAAAATTGATACTCGAACAGTTTATGAAATCATACCAATTTTATTCAACCAATCCGTAACATCTTTTTTCGCAGCACTTACACGAGAGCCATGGATAGCCAGCCCCTTCAAAAGCGTTGCTTTCGAACAAAGTTTTGCAATATTTTTTTCACTGTGGCCTAATCCGCTTCCTTCATGTGTACAAAATGGAATAATAGTTTTTCCAGAAAAATCATATTCTTCCAGGAATGTAAACACCGGCATCGGCATCGTTCCCCACCAGTTAGGATAACCCAGGAATATCACATTATAAGAATCCATATTTTCTACATGGCTGGAAAGCTCCGGTCTGGCATTGTCATGCAGTTCTTTTTGTGCCACGTTGGTGGTTTCCGTATAATCCTCAGGATAAGACTTTACTGTATCAATACGGAAAACATCGCCTCCTGTCATTTCCTGAATCATCTTTGCTACTACTTTTGTGTTACCAACTGGCAAATTCACGATCTTTCCACTAACGTAGTTATTCCCCTCACGTGAAAAATAGGCTATTAGACATTTTTCTTCTTTTAAATTCTTCATTTTCTGTCCCACGCTTCCTTTTTGATTATTTATCTTCAATAGATTCAAATAATTATTATTCCCGAATAAAATTTGTATGAATTCTTTCTTCCTTCGCTGGGAGCTGTACGCCAGCCTTCATGCCAGCCTCCTTGCACTTTAAGAACCACGCCATATTCCGTGCAAGCACGCGCATGGTCTGCAATCCTTCCAAATCTTTTTTCACATCTTCCGGCTTTGCTCCATGAACCATATTCCAATAGCGGGAAGAAATAATGGGCATCTCCGAAATGGTGAAATACTTATTAAGTTGGTCAAGTGTGGCTGTCGTTCCTGCTCTCCTAGCGGAAACAACTGCTGCCGCTGGTTTCAGATAAAAAGACTTTATGCCTCCCAGCAGGTCAGAATAGAAAACGCAATCCATAAAAGACGTAATCGCACCACCTGCGGCTGCATAATGCACCGGAGAACCGAAAATAAATCCATCGGCATCTTTGGCAATGTCAAGAAAATCGTTGACACGGTCGTTAAACGCACAGCGCCCTGTTTTGGCGCAGGTCTTGCAGGCAGTGCACCCAGTAAGCGGCTTTTTTCCTATCCAAAAAATTTCTGTGTCGACACCTTCTTCATTCAAAGTCTTTGATACTTCTGTAAGGGCAGTATAGGTGCAGCCGTTCTCATGCGGACTTCCGTTTACCAATAATACTTTCATCTTCATACCCCAATTATTGTCTTTAATAATCTTTTTTAATTCGATCTACCCTGCTTCCTGCAATTTTAATTTTTGATAATGTTTCATTTAACATAGCTAATTCATCGTCAGTCAGTTCAATGTCTACCGAACCTATGTTTTCTTCCAGACGGTTGAATTTGCGAGTTCCTGGAATCGGAACAATCCACTGTTTTTGTGCAAGTATCCATGCAAGAGCAATTTGAGCCGGAGTTGCATTTTTGGTTTCAGCTATTCTTCTGATTAAATCTAACAGTACCTTATTTGCGTCAATGTTTTCTGAAAGGAAACGGGTAAGTATACTGCGTATATCCCCCTCACCAAATTTCGTGTTTTTATCAATTTTTCCCGTAAGAAAACCATTGCCAAGCGGGCTAAACGGAACAAATCCAATACCAAGCTCCTCGAGCGTAGGGAAAACCTCTTCTTCAGGTTTTCTCCACATCATAGAATACTCACTTTGCACTGCTGTAAGCGGTAAAACTGCATGTGCTCTTCTGATCACATCTGCACTTGCTTCTGAAAGTCCCCAATGTTTAACTATTCCCTCTTGCATCAATTCTTTAACAGTTTTTGCAACTTCTTCAATTGGTACATTAGGATCAACACGATGTTGATAAAGTAAATCAATTGAATCAACTCTTAATCGTTTTAAGGAACCTTCAACTGATTTTCTAATATTTTCTGGAGTACTATTCATCAATAAATCGCCGCTTTGGCCGTGTTCGAAAGCAACACCAAATTTAGTGGCAATCACAACTTCTCCCTTATATGGTTCAAGCGCTTCACCTACCAATTCTTCATTTACATAAGGTCCATAAACTTCTGCTGTATCAAAGAATGTAACACCACGTTCAACAGCTGAACGAATTAGTTTAATTATTTCTTCTTTATCTGCTGCTGGTCCATAGGCATGACTCATTCCCATACATCCTAAACCAATTGCTGAAACCTCAAGACCAGTGTTGCCTAAAACACGCTTTTTCAATTTATTGTCCCCGTCTTGTTAAATTGTCTAATAGTGTTAGCTTAAATTGTTATATTCTTCATCAGTTACGGGTTCCAGCCATTCTGCCGGGCCTGCGTTAACATTTGTCTCAACGGAAAGATGTACAAACCAACTGTCAGGTGCTGCTCCATGCCAGTGTTTCACGTTAGGATGAATTTTTACTACATCACCTGGATTAAGTTCCTGTGCCGGCTTTCCTTCCTCCTGATAGTAACCACGTCCACCTGTTACTAACAGAATCTGTCCACCCGGATGCTTATGCCAGTTATTCCTACAACCTGGCTCAAATGTTACATTGCCAATCGGACAATTAAATTCATTATCTCTCGGCACCAGCATGCAAAGCCATGCGTTACCTGTAAAATACTTACCGAACTGTTCCGGAAGTTTTTCACCTTTCGGGAAAATTACACTCTCACTTAACTTTGATTTATCCATATTTTGCTCCCCTTAAAATTTTCACGATATTCTTTCTTAATCGTTTACTCGATCAGTTTTCGTGAGTGACTGATCAGTCAGCACATAAGATTTAATGTTATATAAAAGTAAGCCCTACAAAGAAAGATAGAATGTAAAAAAATGAAAAATAATTTTCCAACATGCCTATGATTCTTCTCCTTCGATCAAACAGCTTTTCGCATTTCATATACCGTTTCCATTACTTTGCTTCCTCTGATATCTCCCATATTCCAGGCACAATCTCAATAGATAATACCCTTTCAAAAATCCCACCATGAAGTTGGAGGCATGTGTAAGTCTGAATCTAATAGAACGGTTTCACCAATTTCCGGGGCAATTATGTTTACTTCTCTTTTTTTTGCCCCTTTTAGTGCTCTTTCTATTGGTTCTCTCCAACCATGATTAGCTAATGTAAATGCTCCCCAATGCATCAACATCATAGTCTTACCGTTTACATCTAAATTGGCTTGGACAGATTGCTCCGGTGTCATATGAATGTCCGGCCAACTCTTGTCATATTGACCGCCTTCGATTAAGGTGATATCAAAAGGTCCGTATTCCTTTCCTATTTCCTTAAAATGGCTGTCATATCCGGTGTCTCCGCTAGTATATAATCGAGTTTTATTTCCCAGAATGACCCATCCACCCCATAGGGTAGTATCGATATTAAATGGATCTCTTCCAGAGAAATGTCTGGCGGGTGTCAAAGAAACGGTTAAGCCCTGATACTCCGTTTCTTCCCACCAATTGAGTTCCGTAATTTTTTCTTTTGGAATACCCCATCGAATCAAATGAGTACTAACCCCAAGAGGAACAAAGAAATGTGATACTTTACTATTTAGCTTTATAACGGATTGATAATCTAAGTGGTCATAATGATCATGTGTAATAAAAACTGCGTCAATAGGCGGCATTTCATCAATAAGATGTAGCATAATATCTTCACTATAGTTATATCTTTTAATTCCCACAAATGAAACCGGTGAGGCAATAGGACTCAGCATAGGGTCTATCAATAACTTTTTATTATCAATGCTAAGCAGAAAAGCAGAGTGTCCAAACCAAGTCAAACTATCTTTTTCACTTTTAATTATGTTCCAGTCAATGGCAGAAACAGGAATTGGACCAGTCGGATTGCGGTCTTTAGCCTCTGAAGCAGAATCCTCATTCGTTGATGAAGCGTCTGAGGAATTTATAACCAACTCTGTAGGATCCTCATTAATAAATTTCCCATCAACATAATTATTTAAATGTTGATACATTTCTTTTTGTTCTTTCGTTGGATTCCCACCAAAAGCTGGGTCTATGTTTATAAACAATATAATAAAAACGCCCAATAGAAGCAAAAAACTGAGTAAATATAATATCATTTTTTTAAGCTTTTTCATATTTTCACTTCTGTAATTCCAATTTTACGCAGCCACCTGGATACCTCATTCTGCGCTTTTTTACGTCTCTGCCCCTGACTGCAAGACCGTCCAGAAGAAAGCCGGACGACCCTGAGCTACTGTATATACTGAAGAATCATCACATGGTACGCGGAAAGGAGATGTCTTTGATTTCCTGTGGTCTAGATTCGTGCAGGCTTCCTGCGCCAATACCGATTGTGCTGACTTTTCCACCGTCATGTGGCAGGTTTCTATATTCAACTTTCATTCTTTCTTTCTTTCTTTCTTTCTTTCTTTCTACGTTATCATTGATTATTCTTTGACAGGCGCAGTTTTTTACGATTCTGGACAAATTTCAGAGCATAATAAGTCACACAGATATAAACTCCCATGATGGAAACGTAATCCGTGAAGAAAAACACGGCTGATTCATCAAGGTTCCAATAGGAATATGTATAGTACAAAATCAGCTTGGAACCCACATCTCTGGCAAAGAAAGCATACACCCCATATACAGCAATCAACACTGCCATGACTCGCACCGCAAATGTACGGCCACGGTTCGGAGCGGTAATTCCTGATATCTTTCGAGCCGCACCTATAATCATTCCCCAGTGCATTCCCAGATGTATGGAGATAAGGATAAATCCCCAATATGTGGCCAGAATGTGTATCTGCCGTGTAATCAAACCACCGTCTACCGGAATAAAAGCAAACACGCTACGAGAAATCAGCACGGAGCTTACCATCAGCATCAGCATCATTACGAGAAGAAGCAGATTGACCGCTGTATTAAGAATACGGCGTGCATTGTGCTTTCTTTTTAGAACTGTCTGATACCATCGTCGATTTAAAATATTGTGGACAATAAATAAAGCAAGCAGGGAAACTCCTAACAGTTCATGGATTGCGTTTCCGGTTAGGTGGTAAGCCATAGCTGCCAGCATGAGAACCGCCATAAAGAGGTCAATGGCCAGCTTGATTAACATTTTTCGATTCAAAAAGTTCACCCCTTTCCGGAATTAAAATGATCCACTATGCTCTTGATTGGGTTTTGCCTGTCAATCTTTATTCTGCCATTCCGATTTCACGCAGCCACTCGGATACATCATCCTGCGCAGTTTCTACACTTGATCCCCTGATTGCAAGACCATCAAGAATAGTTGACTGCGGGCAAAGTTTCGTGATATCCTCAACGCTTCGTCCAAGGCCGCTTCCTTCGTGGGTGCAGAACGGTATAATGGTTTTCCCGGAAAAGTCATATTCCTCCAAAAAGGTAAATACCGGCATTGGCATCGTTCCCCACCAGTTGGGATAACCTATGAAAACCACATCGTAGGAATCCATATTCTCAACCTTTGTTGCAAGTTCCGGCCTGTAGTTATCTTCCTGCTCCTGCTTTGCCTGATCGACCACCGCGTCGTGATCCGTGGGATATGGATTTACGGTCACAATTTCAAAGATATCCCCGCCGACTTTTTCGTGGATTTGATTAGCAATTACGCGCGTATTGCCAGTATGTGAGAAATAAGCCACAAGGATTTTTTTTGGCGTTGAATCCATTTGTGTATGATTCTCACTTTCAGTTTCCGTATTTGGCGAACTGGTTTCTTCTGGGGCGGTAACATTGGGGCTATTGTTCTTTGTTTCTGTCTGTGTGCTATTTACGTCAACGCTTGTCGTGTTACTGTCTGTGCAGCCACTGGTGGATAGGAAAATGCCCGTCATTATTACGAGGGCTAACGTTAACATTTTCTTCATCGTGTGTATCTCCTCATTTATATCCAAAAGTTTGTTCTCACGTTCGTTGTAGCAGGGGCCGATATTGAGATATTTCCTAGTCACTGCTTCAATTTCTACAATTTCGGCAGTAGACAAGGTAAGATCTGTTACCCTGCATTCTTTTCCAAATATATTCTTCATTTCGTGCCCGGAATAGGAATGATATTTCGGGGCTGTCCGATCAGCATAATTGCGATGACGAGCGCGGGCATTACCTTACTGGCAGTAAACGAGATCGCGGCACGCCTTATGAGTAATCGCTGGACGTCTAGTGTGACAGAGCCAGAGGTGGCGAATACAGCAAAGAGAATGCAAAGTCCTAAAGAACGTCGAGCTGTGTGCACTGTTGACAAGCCCAGAGGCAGCACCAGCATCTTCGCTGGTGACCCGACGATACCCGAGGCAGTAGTGGGCCAAGGGAGGCACCCTGGCCGATACCTAATGTCCTGCACTTCTCGTGCATTTGATAAATTCAATCCATGAGCTCATCCCAAAATCAATTTTTTTCTTAAGTCAACAAAAGTTTAAGGACTGTTTTTTCATGATCAGAAACTCGATTGATTCTTCCACTTTCGAGATCAAAGAGGCAATTTTGAGTTTTGAGACGAGCTCGTTGTGTAATCTTTCAATAAAGTCAGCTTAAACAATGGTCTTCACTTTGTTTTTTCGGCACTTCGAATTTCTCGCTTTTAAGTCCGCTTCTTGAACATCTGCTTTGCCATTGCAACTCTCTCCTCCAGATCAGGTCCTTCAAGTTCTTTTACAACGGATTCGAGAATCGTTGGTATGTCAAGGTGCTGGGGACATTTTTCAAGGCATTTTTCACATTGTACGCACTGGGATGCAAATTCGGGCCCTCCGACAGATAGGATGCCGCCCAACCTTGCAGCATAGAGGAACTTTGCCTCTTCTGCATTGCCGGACATGTACAGGTGGTTGTACGATTCGAAACACAATGGAATATTCACCCCTCCTGGACAGGGCATACAGTATCCGCAGCCTGTACAGCCTACTTTCATCAGTTCACGGTATTTCCATTCTACTTTTTTTACTAGCTCTAGTTCAGCTTCAGTTAGAGAATTTGGGTATGCTTTGTCGGCGACTGTAATATTTTCTTCAATATGTGTTTCTTTATTCATCCCTGAAAGGACAACCGTGACCTCTGGGTGGTTCCATATCCAGCGAAGAGCCCATTCTACAGCGGGCCTCTTCGTCGGAGCCTCATCCCAGATCTCTTCCACAGCAGGAGGCACGGGGCTTGCGAGGTTCCCTCCACGGAGGGGCTCCATAATGATTACTCCAAGACCTTTTGAAGCTGCATATTCCAAACCCTCGGTACCTGCCTGGTTCTTTTCGTCCAGGAAGTTGTACTGGATCTGACAAAAATCCCAGTCATAGGCGTCCACTATCCGATTGAAATCCTCTCCCGAGCCGTGGAAGGAAAAACCTGCGTTAATTATGCGGCCGTCAGCTTTGGCTTTGTCAAAGAAATCAGCTACACCCAGCTTTTCAACATTGTCCCACAGTTCACCAACGAGAGCATGGACGAGGTAATAGTCGATGTGGTCTGTTTTGAGTTTCTCCAGCTGAGCACTCAGGAACTTATCCATATCCTCTCGGCTCTCTATAAGCCAGGAAGGGAGTTTTGTTGCGAGTTTAACTTTCTCCCTATATCCGTCAGCAAGAGCACGACCTAAAAAAGGCTCGCTCTGTTCCATATGATATGGCCAGGCTGTATCAACATAGTTTACTCCCTGGTCGATTGCATAGCGTACCTGCTTAGTGGCTCTTTCTTCATCTATACTACCGTCTTCTTTCATTGGTAGGCGCATGCATCCGAATCCAAGTATCGAAAGTTCGTCTCTATTCTTAGGCATTTTTCTGTACAACATTTTCCATTCACCTGGTTTCTTCAAACTATTTTATGTATCTCGGGTTGATTTTCCGATTGACTGGGTAATTTGAGGTAAGTCAGTCCATTGCTTTCTGTTTATGAGTGAGCAGTCACTCATAAATGGGATGAAAAAAAATTAATTCTTAGCTAAACCTTTCCAGATTATCTGAAATCCGTCTTCGATAAACTTATTTTTATCTTGTGATAAATCCGAATCAAGGATCAGATTCACTACCGTCCTGCTAGCATGATAGAACATTGCAATGATCAGCTCCGAGGAAAAGTCTCTGATCGCTCCTGTTTTTATTCCTTCATTCACAAGATCATGGAGAAAGACATATTCTTTCATCACTTCTTCACGCGTAAATTTTGTTATATAAGGAGAAGAGCAGAACTGCCCGACAAAAAGAAATTCTTCCTGATTGTCTACTCCCCATTTGATTAAATTTGACCATATTTTTCTTAATTTATCCTGAAAGGTACTCTGTGCTTCAATTTCTTTCCCCATACTTTGACTTAATTGCCCTTTTACTTCGAAATGCAGGCTGTTTATAAGGTCTTCCTTTGTGGGAAAGTAATTGAAAAGGGTGCCTGTGGCTACACCTGCTTCTTTCGAAATCTGAGCAGTGGATGTACCGTGGAAGCCTCTTTCAGTGAAAAGCTTCAGGGCTGCTTCCATAATGGCTGTTTTTTATCTATGACCTGTTCTTTCATGCATTATCTCTACAAATTGACTGATTAGTCAGTTATACTGCAATATTACCTTGTTAGATAAATACTTAATGGTGCTTTTTTCTTGACTCCAGCTAGTATTGTAGTCCCTCTTTCGATAAAAATTTATATATTTTATTCCTATACATTATAGTGCAAATTATCTGATGAAAATAAGATGAAGGCGAAGCTATGGAATGTAAAAACGTATATTTAATGAACCATAGAAAATAAAAACCCTCTACAAAAAACTTCTCTATAGCTTTTTCTTTTTTATAGCTCTAAATCCTGTTTATAACTTCATTCCTTTAGCCGCGACAAACAAAATTAGTAAAAGTCTTTAGTTTTCAACAGGACTTATAGAAAAAGTATTCAGCGATACATTTAAAAATCCGAATTGTTAATGTGTAGAGATCATCATGCTCATAGTACTCTCATTAGGCGGTTCAATTCTCGCAAAAGACCTTGATCCGGATCGTTTTTTAAAATATGCAGAAGTTCTCCGGAGCATCTCGAAAAAACATACACTGCTTGTAGTAACCGGTGGCGGCGAAGCAGCGCGGCACTACATCGGCGCGGCACGGGCTGTGGGAGCCGATGAAGTAACCTGTGACTACATAGGCATTGAGATCACTCGCCTGAACGCACGGCTGCTTGCTGCGGCTCTAGGCCCCGATGCCTGCCAGGAAATTCCGACAAACTATCTTGAAGCTGCAAAGGCCATAAGCCCGGGAAAAGTAGTGGTAATGGGAGGAGTTACCCCTGGCCAGACCACAGATGCTGTAGCTGCAATCCTTGCAGAGTATCTTCGCGCAGACTTACTCACAATTGCAACCTCTATTGACGGAGTTTATTCCTCAGACCCTAACTGTGACCCCACTGCAGTAAAATATGATAAGATATCTCCTGAGAAACTCATAAGCATAGTTATGGCGATCGAGATGAAAGCAGGCTCCAAGTCCCCTGTAGACCCTGTTGCTGCAAAGATTATCGAACGCTGCAAGCTCGATGCTCTTGTTATGGATGCCAGGGACCCTGCCCTGCTTGGAAAAATTCTCGATGGAGAGGCATGCAAAAAATCTCCGGTATCCTGTGGGACATGGATTACGGCAAGATAATAAAAACTTAAATGAGTCTTAATGACCCCGAAAAGGCAACGTGAAATACGAAAATTAAGAATCGTCTTTAAACCCTCAACTCCCGGAAAATCAAAACTTAAACATACAGGGTCCGACATACATTCCTATTACAGAGAACCAGGCCGGACGGCCAGCTCCGGTTCCCGGTAGTTTTTGGAAAGAAGGAGGATCCGGGTTTGGGTTTGCCAGAAAAGAGCTCTTTTAAACTTACAGGTTTTATTTTCCGTTTTTTTCTCATACTTGTATTCCTGATCATCTTCTGCACTCAGATCATTCCCATTGTCGCAGCGACAGACGGGACAGTCCCTGAAGAAAAAAAGGAGGGAAATGCCCTCATAATTGATTTTTTTTCGGATCACAACCTTTCTGACGCAACAGTTCGGTTTGAACAACCTCTTGCAAACGCTTCTCTGGTCTTTACTTTGAGTTCAGGAAAAAAAACCCTGAAATCTGAAACTTTCCTTCTGGGTCCTGTGAAGAAAGGACAGGAAATCACGAGGGTTCTGTTCTGGGGGCTTGAAGAAGATTTCGGAAAAGACGGGGATTCTTACACAGCACAGTTTTTTGTAAAAAATGGAAACGAAATCCTTGACTCAAGAAAACTTTCATTTTCCTACAGAAATCCTACCCTTTCAAAACTCAAACTTGTGGACTTTTCTGCAGACTCCGAAAAAGCTTCTGCTCTGATAACCCTCACAAGCTCCACAAATCTCAGATCCATGCAGGTGCCTGAACCAAGTATGATAGACTTTGACCTGAAACTCCTCTCGGGTACGGAAATCGTATACTCGGAAAGTCAGAAGAATATCCCTGTTACTGATGCCTATTACAAGCCAATGTACTGGCCTTTCCTCCTCGAAAAGGATGAAAACTACACAGCTCTCCTGAAAGTCCACTCTCATTCTCCTGATATTACTACAGTCTACAGATCGGATTTCAGGGCAGAAGAGAAAGTAGAAATTCTTGATCAGGATATCGATGTGGATGAATACGGCGCAAGCGTCACTATTGTAGGGAAATCTCAGGTACCCTTTGATGGAATTATAAGAGTTGTGCTAACTCCTGAAGAGGGAAAAGCGCAGGTTTTTGAAGAAACTGCAGATATTCTGACAGCAGAAAAAGAAGATACTGTAGGGATAATCTGGCAGGGGGTTCCAGAGGGAGATTATAATGTGAAGATTTATGTGCTGAACCTGGAAGGAGAGATTCTGGACAGCCATGAGACTGTGCTCAGAGTCTTTGAGCCTGTAGCTGAAGCAGGACCCGTCGAAGAATCCCCATCATTAGGTTTTTTTACAGCTCTGGGAATTTTCCTGTACTCCGGGATTTTTTCTGGAAGAAAAAAGTAAGAGAAAAAGTAAGAGAAAAAAGTAAGAGAAAAAAGGACCTTAAAGTTTCAAAACCATGTAATTCGAATGCGGGATCATCATGTTTGACCTCATCATCCGAAACATAATGAACAGGAAAGTCAGGAGCGCATTGACAGTTTGCGGAATTGCCCTTGGGATTTTTGCAGTTATCGTCATGGGTGCAATGTCCGAAAATTTCCATCAAACCTTTGAGCGTTCCATGAGTGTAACCAGCGATAAGATCCGGGTCTTTGCCGAAAGCGGAGTTTTTGGAGGGGGGCTTACAGATGATAAGGTAAGCGATGTGCTCAGAGTGGCAGGAGTGAAAGACGCCTACGGGATTTTAATGACTACTTTTGATGAAGATAAGATGGGAATGACCGGAAAACAGATCCTTGGTGTTCCTCCGGAAAAATCCAGCGTTGCGCTTTACCCTGTGGAGCTAAAAGCAGGCCGCTTCCTCAATCCTGGGGACTCTTATCATGTCGTTGTCGGAAACAATATAAAAAGGGAGTATGAACTCCAGCCCGGAAGTAAGTTTGAGATTCATGACAAATACTTTACCGTTGTAGGAGTCCTTGACTACACGGGCTCGATTTTTGATAATGCCGTAATCATCCCCCTTGAAACTGCCCAGGAACTATACAATGTGAACGATTCCGTATCCTACATCTTTGCAGTGCCGGATGAGATGGTGGATGCTGAAATGCTCTCCAAACGCATAGAGTTAAGCGTAAAAGGCACAAGCACCCTTTCTCCAGGAGAACTTGAGGTTCAGGCAAGACAGTCCTTTATGATCTTCAGTGTAATAACTATCAGCTCAGGGCTTCTGGCAGCAATCATAGGCGGGCTTTGCGTAATGAACACAATGCTCATGTCCGTTGCCGAAAGAACAAGAGAATTCGGGATTTTAAAAGCCATTGGGGCCGAAACCCGGGACATTTTGCTCCTTACACTTGGGGAAGCTTCATGCATGGGTTTTTTTGGTGGAATCCTTGGGGTTCTTGTGGGGATCGGGGCTGTTTATATCATGAATGCCTGGCTTGCAAAGACAAGGATAGTGCTTTTCCTGATAACTCCCAGACTTCTTTTAATTGCCATGCTTTTTGCCTTACTGATAGGTGCTCTCTCAGGACTTTATCCTGCATATAGAGCTTCGAAGATGAGCCCTATGGAAGCTTTGAAACACGCCTGACAGGGATTGGAGGGAAAATACCTGATCCTCCGAAGACTTGACAGTACCTGCAAAGATAATGTTTATGTCATATAGGTCCCTATAGGATACTATGGCAGCTACAACTACAATTTGTCTTGAACCTGAAGTAAAAGAGTTACTTAATGGGTTGAAGATCCATCCGCAGGAATCATACAACTCTGTCGTGAAACGATTGGCTACCAATGCTTATGACTGGAAGCCGCTGAGCGAAGAGTCAATCAAACAAATCGAAGAAGGGCTGCGTGATTATAGGGAAGGCAAATCTTTCACTCATGAAGAAGTCTGGGGAGAAATCGAAAAAGAAAGAAGGGAGAGAACTGGAAAAACAAAGGTTGAAGAATGTACCGAATAAGTTATTCTCCTGCAGCTAAAAGAGACTTGAAAAGATTGCCTGCAGATGTTCAGGATCGTGTGCGCGATGCTCTTGATGAGATAGTGGATGATCCTTATGAACATGTCAAAAAGTTAAAAACTTCTTCTAACGCTCCTATTTTTGCTTGTAGAGTGGGCAAATACCGGGTTATTATGTCGATTCATGATTTTGAACTGATAATCCTGGTTCTTGAAGTTGCAGATCGGAAAAATGTCTATCGAAAATTTTGAGCCAGAACTGCAAGAATGCAGAGCTTTTACAATAAAAACTGTGTATCGTAAATTAGAATTTCAGAACTTATGATACATTGTCTTATAGCATGTCCTAAAATTATATAATCTCTGTTATTCTCCTATAATCTCTGTTATTCTCCTGATTAAGCTTTTAGAATGGACAGCTTGCTTATGTTATTCTCATCTAGCTTCTATATTTGCTCATCCTTTGTATATAATTGGTGGGAGATTCAAAATATGCAGCGACGTGATTTTTATAAATCAAATACTCAAGAGGAAGAACTTAAATGTTCACAAGAAGTCTAAAGTATTAACATTTTACAAATGAAAATTAAAAGAAAGACGCGGAGGAGTAAAATGAGTAAGGAACGAAAGCTGCATTCGTTGGTTTTGGTTTCAGCAATCCTGATTTTATTTCTAATTTTTGTTTCGTCTACGGCATCGGCATCTATTTCTGAAGCTCGAATCACCAATCATGGAACGGCATCCAGTCCTGCAATCTATGGTAACAACATAGTATGGCAGGATGATCGCAATGGGAACTGGGATGTATACATATTTGATCTTTCCACAAAAAATCAAATTCACACCACAAATCAATTCGATCAGACGGATCCTGCTATCTATGGGAACATCGTTGTATGGACAGATAGCCGGAATGGAGGTTCTGATATTTACATGCAAGATCTCTCTACAAAAAAACAAACTCGGATCACCAATCATGGAACAGCATCCAGTCCTGCAATCTATGGTGACAAGATAGTGTGGGACAATTATGCTGCTAATGATGATGAAAGTTGGCACGAACTTTACATGTATGAGCTCTCTACTAAAAAGCAAACTCAAATACCAACAATAATATCATCAGTCACGCCTGCCATCTATGGTAATAGGATAGTGTGGTTGGACACTGACACATTCAACGGTGGAGATTATAATATTTACATGTACGACCTTTCCACTAAAAAACAAACTCTAATCAATAAAGTCGACTTCTCTATCAGCACAATTGACAAGCCTGATATTTACAGTAACAGGATAGTATGGAGTGACAATAGTAATGGAAATTGGGATATTTACATGTACGATCTTTCCATTAACAAGGAGATTCAGATCACTACAAATGCATCAGACTCAAACAGTCCGGTTATCTACGGTAACACTATAGTATGGCAGGACAATCGCAATGGAAATTGGGACATCTATGCATACGATCTTGTCACCCGCCAACAAATACATACTACTGATAAGTCGGATCAGGTAACACCTACCGTATACGGTAATAAAATTGTGTGGACCGATTACCGCAGTGGGAAGCCCGATATCTATATGGGTACCATCAGTTACCTTCCAGTTGCTGCTTTTACTGCATCACCTCTCTCTGGGAAAAAACCGTTAACAGTGAAATTCACTGATAAGAGTACAGATGCATATTATTGGTCATGGGACTTTGGAGATAAAAGCATCTCAACAGATCAGAATCCCGTACATAAATACACAAAAGCAGGAAAGTACACTGTTACCCTGACAGTTAAGAATGCTGCTGGCAGCAATACTGCTAAAAGGACTAACTATATTACCGTGACGTAAGTTAACATCTTAAACTGAAATATCATTAATAAAGATAATGACTAAAGTGTGAGTCATTGATTGGATTTGACAAGATGGCTCTCACTACTTAATTTTTTGTACTTGTATGTCCACACATCAAATGTTATCCAGATCTAAGGCAAGATAACATCACCAGGGGAACCACCCGTAGAGAACTTGATTCCTTGGCGTTACGGTTGTCTGTTCCCTGTGTTGCAGTTAAGCACCACAAAGGTGCTGAGACAGGCACAAACACCTTAACCACTCTAAAAGTCTGTTCCCTGTGTTGCAGTTAAGCACCACAAAGGTAGCAGATTACAAAAAGCTAAATTAACATTCTTAGATTATTATATGAAAAGATGCTTATCTATAGTCCAATTATTGCTATTAGAAGCTATGGATGGCAAAATCGTTCTGGACGGAATATATTTTAAATCTGTGTCTGAAAAATTGCTTCCCGGCGTGAGAATAGAAAAAATAGGCTTTATTTTCCAGAATTATAACCTGATTCCTACACTTTCTGTCCTGGCTCATTTTCTTGCTTTTATTGAAGCTGCCAGTTCGTTCAGATCTCTACCTTTTATAGCGCCTTCCAAGAGTTCCGGAAGAAGTCCAGGCGTACATGCAAAACAGGGAATCCCTATTTGACTGAGTCTTCGTGCCAGACCTTCATCGTAATCGGGTGTTCCCTTATCGGAGAGGGCAAGCAGACATATTACTTTTACCCCGGATTCGTGCATTTCCTCCATCCTTTTTACTAGCGATGCCTGATTTCCGCCTTCATATAAATCGGAAAGCAATATGAACAGTGTCCTTGAGGGATCTGTAATGAATTGCTGACAGTAGGCCATGGATTTATTGATATCTGTCCCTCCGCCCAGCTGGATTCCAAACAACATATCTACAGGGTCGTTGTTGTACTGTTCGCTCAAATCTACAATCTCGGTATCAAAGGCTACAATCCGGGTGTTTAAAGCTGACATACTGGCGAATATGGAACCGACAATGGAGCCATAAATAATCGAATCGGCCATGGAACCGCTCTGGTCCATGTCCAGTATCACATTCCAGTTATTCGTGCGCCGGGCGCGGTCGAAAAAGAAAAACCTTTCAGGTATGACCTTTTTATGCTCCGGGCTGAAATTTTTTAAGTTTCGGTTAATCGTATACTTCCAATCAATGCTTGCAGCATTCGGAATAGGCGAGTGCTGCCTTTTGTTTAAGGCTCCCATGACTGCTTTTCGTATATCGTTTTCAAGACGCCTGTTTATTTCATCCACTACGGAATGTACCAGCTGTCTGGCAGTTTCTTTTGTCCTCTCAGGAATTTTACCCTTCAATGCCATCAGCGTTGCAACCATTTCAATATCCGGCTGAACATTTTTCAACACTTCCGGCTCGAAAAGCAGCTGCTTAAGCCCTTTACGCTCAATGGCATCCGATTGTATGACCGATACCACATCCTCCGCAAAGTAAGTACGTATATCCGTAAGCCATTTCGCCAGCTTCGGAGAAGATGAGCCCAGTCCCGCGGAACGTTGACCGGATTTCTGCCCTGCAGAAGCTCCTTGGTCCGGAGAATCTGTCGTCTTATCGTAAATGGCTGCCAGTGCTTCATCCATGACGAGTTCATCCGCATCAAGAAATAGTCCGTCTGAAGCAAAAGATTCCAGCGATTCACTGGCGCTGCTCCCCAATATGAGCCTCCATCTTTTCAACTGCTCATTTTCCACACTATAAATCTCCAAAGTCAAATTCATTTAAATCGGTAATGCTCTTTTTTTCTTCATCATCCAGTTCCCGGCTCAAAAAATCGCTTGCATCCTCTCTGCCGATCCCCCAGATCTCTCCCAGGTTTTCGCAGATACTGCGTTTTTCTGCCGGGCCGAAATCGCCAAAAGCCCTTCTTAAGAATACGAGGGCCCGTTTGAACTGCTCGTCATCCAGAGAAGATACATAGCTTGCAAGCTGCTCCCATAAACTCATTCTTGCCAGCAGAGCATACCGGTTCCGCATGGAAAGGCCTTCAAACCAGCCGGCACCCAGGTCCGCATCAATCCCTGGGGACAGCCTTCTTGAAACTTCCCGGGCAAGCTTCTCTCCATCCATCAAATTTCTCTCCAGCAAAATTGAGCATGCATACCCCGACAACAGCGGGTTCCTGTCATCTGCATCCGATAATCGATTAAGTTTTTCATTCCACAGCTTTTCATCCACCAGGGAATAGTGTTCCAGCGCGATCATATTTAATCGATGGATCGATTCAAGAATTAGTCTTGCAGCATTGTTGTCGCACTTTGCTGCGTCTTCCATAATTAATGAAGCACGTAGAAAAAGTTGCTGGAGTAAAGGAATCAAAAATGAAGCATCAAACTTTCGGATATCCCCGTAACTGATGACGACCGACAGATCATACGCTGCCGCTGCAATTTCATTGAAGGAGCCTGAATCTACGGCCAGCCGTTGGAGCGCTACCCTTGCCTGCTCCATCGACTCCATCATTCCGCATTCACAGGCTTCCCGGACCACTTTTCCTGCTTCATCGACACTACCGCTTTTCTCCAATCGCTCTTTAAATGCAAAAGCAGCCGCCAGCTCCACTGTTTCTCCCCGAAGTGTGGATTCCACCAGTTCAATCTCCGCTTCGGGGGTCCATTTTAGTATCCAGGATTCAGCCCAGGTCGCAGACTGCTGGGAGGAGGGTTTAAGCTCCTGAAAGCTTATTTCCAGGGCCTTAAGCCTGTGCAGGAAAAATGAACGGCGCAGGTCGAGAAAAGCGGCTTCTTCAGACTGCACCCTCCTGTTCTCCCGCAAATCCAGGTCCAGGTCTATGGCAACCGGGCTCCTGTATTTCTCCAGCTTTAATTTCTTCAACTGCCGGTAAAAATCATCCTGAATGGAAGTCCGGCTAACCCCATCCGGCAGACTCCCGATCATCACGCCTACCTCTGTATGGGCAATTGCTTCTGCAACCACGGACAACTCTCCATGCCCAAGGCAAGTTACGGCAGCATCCTGCAAATCCCTGAGGGCAGGCGCACTGCCCGAATGAAGCGCCGCCAGGGTATTAGCCAGCCGCACGCCTTCAATCACTTCTGCTGCTGAACGATGTGTCCCATTCTCCCTGAGATAAGCTACAACCCGTGCAAGATATTCTACAGGAAGCCTTGAAAAGTCATTCCTGCACATGCATTCCCACATCAGGCCGTAGTACGCCGGCGCACTATTCCCCGCACCATACCCAGTCCTGGATGAAAGCCTGTAATAGGAATAAGGCATGAGCGTCAGTTTCGTCTTTGTCCTGGGAAGCCGACTCAACTCCTCGTCACTCAAGAGGTCGGTGTCCGAATTCAGGGCACTTGCATGGTAAGCGCCTGTCACAATCACGATTTTTTCTGCACGATGGCCTGCTTCCATTGTTTTTCTGATCCGGCTTCGCATATAGCCTTCCCTGACAAGATTCTTTGCATACTCGTATGGGTCTTCTCTGAGAAGCTCCCTTAAGGATTTTCCAAATTCAAAAGCAGCTAGCCTGTAAGAGTCCGTGTTGAGATTATGTTCAAAATTATACTCCCAGTACGAATCATAATCTTCTTCACCGGCTTCTCGGGTCCATTGTTCATAAATAGATAGAGCGCTGCTGCTTCCGGTATCCTCCTGTCTCTGTTTTGCAATCGAATAATCAAGCGGAATGAAAATGTCCGAAGGCAGGTCGATAAACTCTGCTTGGGCGCCGTTTTTTCGTGCCCACAGCAAAGCCTGATACTCAGGCGAGTATTCGGCAAAAGGATACAAAAGAGTCCTGACAGGCAGCTCTTCCGTATATGCCAGGATAGCCACAGGAGGTTGTGTATCTCTCGATGTGAAATGCTCAATCTGCGTATTGGCGTCGGATAATCCTTCTATGAGTACGGCTGTCGGTTTTATCTCATTTAAGAATTGAATGAGATGCCAGGCACCTCCTGGCGATAAATGCCTGACTCCAAAAACATAAGGTCCGTTTTCAGGTACATTTTTCATCCTGCTCACGAATTCATCTCCGTGCAGGCACGATAGACGTCCCTCCATTCAGAACCTCTTTTTTTCAATACATTATCCAGATATTCCTTCCATACAAGCTTATCCTTGTCCTCATCCTTGACAATAGCCCCCTGAAGGCCTGCAGCGATATCGTCCCAGGACAATTCCCCATTACCGAAGCTGGCTGCTAGAGCCATACTGTTTGCAAGTAGAGATATGGCCTCCGCAGTGGATAGAACGCTGCTTGGGGGTTTTACTTTTTCTTTGCTGTCCAGCGTTGCGCCATTCCTCAGTTCTCGGAATATGGTCACTACTTTTACAAGCGCGTCTTCGGCAGGAAGTGAAGCCTTCAATTCCAGGCTGGAGGCTAACTCCTTCACCCGACTGCGGACGATTTCAATTTCTGTATTGATATCTCCCGGAGTAGGCAGTACAATGATATTGAAACGCCTTTTTAAGGCTGCAGACATATCATTTACACCCCGGTCCCGGGTATTGGCGGTTGCAATGATTGAAAAACCCCTTTCCGCAGGAAGCTCCGTCCCCAGCTCCGGGATAGAAATTCTCTTTTCTGAAAGAATCGATATTAGGGCATCCTGCACTTCCGATGCACACCTGGAAATTTCTTCAAAACGGGCTATTCCCCCACATTCCATTGCCCTGAAAATCGGGCTTTTAACCAGTGCATCCCTTGACGGACCATTTGCCAGAAGCATGGCATAATTCCAGGAATACCGGATTTGTTCCTCCGTTGTCCCGGCAGTCCCCTGCACGACTTTGGTCGAATCCCCATGAATCGCTGTAGCTAGGTGTTCCGACAGCCAGGATTTTGCAGTCCCTGGCTCGCCAACCAGTAAGAGGGCTCTATCGGTGACCAGCGTCGAGATAGCAATTTCAACCAGCCGTTTGTTTCCTATATATTTCGGTAGTATATTCACCCCGCCGGCTTTTCCACCCATAATATAAGTCAGTACGGAGCGGGGAGACATCTGCCAACCCTTCGGTACCCATTCCTTTTCACACGCCTTCAAGACCTCAATTTCATGCATATACTGCTGCTCAGCCGGCAGTCGTAAAATATTATGATCCGCCATCTTTATACCCTGTCTATGTTAACATTTTTTATTTTAGCTCATAATTATGTGGATTAATAATCAACAAGAATTAATAATCAGTCAATGTGGACTAATAATCAGTCAAGTTTCGTTCTTATATAATGTGCTACCTCAAACAGCTTTGCAGAGGCTTCATTGTCGTAACCGGAGGCAATACTTTCCAGCACCGGACCGTATTCAGAGGGAAGCAGTCGTAATACTCTTGCAAAATTATTAAAATAGTAGCCCTCTGAATATCTTTCGAGATATCCTTTCCCTTTAAAATTATAGTCAAGAATCCGCTTGATTACTTCCATGATTTCAGGATAATGAGCCTGCATGAGCCCCAGGACTATATCATTGAGGAAAGGTGCATTAAAGTCTTTGTTGGAATCAAGTTTATTCAGAAGATATTCGATACACTTTGCGTCATCTCCGGATGCAAGCCTGCACACCAGTTCTGTTTCGTCCAAATCGATCAGAACTTTAAGCCACCGTGGATCCCATTTTATATTTTCCCTGCAGGGCTTGGACGAAAATGCATCAACAACCCCGGCTGCGTAATTATCTATCAGTTTTAAATTCTTTTCAAAATCAATATAGGAATCCAGTATCCCAAGTATTTCAGAGCCTTCATAAGACTCTCTGCCATTTTCAGCATACGGTGCATAATGGTTAAACACATAATCGGGAGCCTTGAGTCGTATGGCTGCTTCAAAAGAATAGGACAAAAGCCAGTTGTCATATTTCCCCCTCACGGAATCCAGCAGCTCTAATGCTTCGTTTGTCTCAAAAGCCAATAAGTCTTTTGCAACCATCCTGGCCAATGTGTATTCTGTGTCGATCGGATAGGATCTATCTATTTCAAACTGCTGCAGGTATTCGGCGTGCTCAAAACACCTGCTTAGAAATTCAAAGATTTTTGGATCCTTTTTTCCTTCCATGCAGCCCAGAATTATGGTAAATTTTCTTATAAGCTCTTCAGGCAGGGCATCAGTCTTTTTAGGTGATAGAGAAAACACTTTTTCTGATTGCAGGACTAATTCTAGTGTCCTTTCAGCTTCATCCAGCAGCATTCTTGTAATACTTTCCGAATTGCTTATTTTGATGGGATATACTACAGAATATCCCTCTTTACTGTTTAAAACATCCGAGAGCCTTTTTATTGCAGCTTCCGAGCCCAACAGTGCCAGAAGGAAAAGACTTGCTTCCCGAATTTCTTTTTTCCTGTCTTTGGAAAGCTTCAGAAGCATGGGCTCATACTCAGGGTCCGGAAAATATTTCAATGCTCTCACCGCACTGACCCTTACCTCACCTGCTCCCTCCTCTACTGCTTTCAGAATAAATTCCTTTTCATTTCTGCCGGCAAGTTTTGATATGATGTCGATTCTACGCGCATACCCTTTTCCACCCTTAAAATTAAAATTATCCTTTAATATCGGTATGATAGACGGTCCAAACTTCTCAAGGATATCTGATGCCAGTTCGGCTATATCGGGATAATTGTCATCCAGTGCATTAATCAAAGGGTTTATCAGCCGCAGATCTTTAAAAACACCATCTGTGTATGCTTCTCTTATCACTTTCAGCCTGCCCGATTCTTTGGATGTTAGTGCCTCAACGACAGGTTTCAAACGTCGATATGGAACTGTTGTTGTAAATCTGAGCTCTAAAGGTTCAATATCATCAAGCTTTCCTTCTAAACCCGTCTGGCCCTGTGTATAAAGGACAGCATTCACAATATTAGCAAGCTCCAGAAGCTTGTCCGATACCTTCTCGCTGCCGGGCTCGATTACTTTTTCCATTACATCTGCAACCCGGGCAAAGACCGTTGCTCCCTCTCCGACCTGTCTCATCTGAGGTAGAAGCTTTTTTAACCGGAAATCCCCTACAGCCGACTCACTTCCTGCAATGAGCAGCCTTCTTATTTCGTAATGAGCCTCGGTGATCAATAAAATACTCATGTGTTTTCTCTCCTTAGTAGGCCAGGCGAATTATACTGTTGTCGGTCACAATACTCAAAGGCTGTGCATAAAGCCTCCTGGAGTCCATATTATTATAAAACCTAACCAACGCAGCTTGTTCCATAAGACCTTCTCTGGGGATAAGGAGAAGCAGGTTTACACTCGGAGGGTCGTTACCCCGTGGATTATCTGCAAGGATAATCCGCTGGCCGTTTGCGTCTTCCATTACATACTGCCCATCCACCAATCCAATTCTGGAGAATTGGAGTAAAACTACAGGATATTTATCGGAAAGCGTATTTTTAATCTGGTTTCTAACAAGCTTGAACACATCCGGATAGGATTTTTGTGCATGAGACTTTATAGCTTTAAAATCATTATTTTCAATTTCCCGTAAGGTCATACTCTCCCAACGTACTCTTGGGTTCATATCACCGGGATAGACAAACATTTCCCGCAGCATAAGGACAGAGAAAAAAGAATCTTCCTCACGGATGTGTTTTACAGCCTTGATAGGGCGATAACTCCGGCTTTCCACCACCTTACCCGTTTTCAAATTCATCCAGAGACCGGCATCAACCAGCTCCTGCCTGGCTCCATGGTAATAAGAATTAAAGGAAAGCTGTACCAATTCCATATCGTTCTCTATCAACCCCAGTTCCTTCAGTTCAGACAGCTGCCATGCATTTCCCAGCCACTCTTCAAGGGTTGAACTTGTGTCCAGGGACATTTCAGGGTTATTCAACCTTTTGTCCAGGTACTCTTTACCTTTTTTGCAAAGTGAATACAGCCTGGTAAGACAATCAACAGCCTCGGTATATATTTTTTCATGGTCTTCCGTATCTTTAAAAAGTACAACAAGCTCTCTTAAAGCCGTCTGAGCCCCCGGAATATAATAATTACCAAGATTTTTTGCCTGGTCTTCGAGCAATTGCAATGATTTGCTGTTCATGGTACCGAGTCCTGACTGGACAATACTGCCAGTGATTTTTTCTAGCAACTCGAGCCCTTCTTTTTGTGCCTGAAGCTTCTTGACCAATGCATTTTTATTAACTTTTTTCGATTTTTCTTCACTACCGGTTTTTTTCTTTTTTTCTTTGTTTTCAGCCTTCTCACGTTTTTCAACAATATCCTGTGGTGTTTCATCTGTTATGAAATTCTGACCATTAATATAGGCATACATCAAGCCAAGAGCATGTTTGCATGGGAACTGTCTGCTTGGGCATGTACATCGGAACACTGGACTATCAGGACTCATAAAATCAACAGAGGTCAAATAATTACTCGCTCCGCTGCCTTCACACTCTCCGAATAGTGCTGTCCCATCTTTTGAAACATTCAGCTTTACAAAGCTATGTTTTCTTACCAGTCCCCATCCGTTTTGAATGGCATTTTGATTTGGGGCTGTTGAATTTATATATTCTTCCGTTAAATTGATCATCATACATCCCTTTGCATAACTTTCCTTTGTATAAAATTATCAACTGTGCTTATACACTTCATTTTGACACAAAGTTCCTGAAAGGTCAACAATTTTGATGTTATTTTATAAAGCTCTTCCTTATTGCAGCAGCGGTGGTAAATTACAAAAAACTGAATTGAATATTTTTAGATTATACGAAAGAAATGGTTAGTCATAGTCCAGTTATTTGCTATTAATTACAGTAAAATAAAAGGAAGGTGTCAGATGTTTAAATTAAATAGTCTGAAAACATAAACCGTTATCATTAGAATACTTCAAAGATGACCAATGGAGGCTTTAAAGAATGCCCGAAACAGGCGCTGAAGGGTTGGAAATAATAAAAAACCCACTAAAAGAAGAGGACAAAACCAGTAGTTCCGAAGACCAAAGGCAGAAAATCATACTGCAGGTTGAAAACCTTTCCAAGACCTATACCCAGGGGAAAATTCCAGTCCACGCCCTTCGCTGTGCCTGCATAACCGTAAGGAAAGGAGAACTTCTTGCCATTATGGGCCCCTCAGGCTCCGGAAAGTCAACTCTTCTTGCCCTTATAGGCACACTTGAAAAAGCTACTGACGGAAAAATCATTCTTGATGGAATAGACCTTACATCCGTACCTGAAAAACTGCTTCCCGGCGTGAGAAGAGAAAAAATAGGTTTTATCTTTCAGCACTATAACCTGATTCCCACCCTGTCGGCTTTTGAAAACGTTGAACTATCAATGCGCTTTTCCAGGGTTCCCAAAAAAGAAAGAAGCGAAAGAGCAAGGAATTTGCTTGAAGAACTGGGTCTTGGAGACCGCCTCTCTCATAAACCCACAGAATTATCAGGTGGAGAACAGCAGCGAGTTTCAATTGCCAGAGCACTTGCGAACAAGCCTGCCCTTATTCTTGCTGACGAGCCAACCGGCGAGGTGGACAGCAAAACGCGGGACTCGATTGTCAGAATTTTTAAAGAGCTTAGCGAAAAAGGGCAGACTATTATCGTTGTAACTCACGACCCTGAGGTTGCAAAGGAATGTTCAAGGGTGCTCAGAATCACGGACGGAATGATTAAAGATTATTAAAGACGCAGTAAGATAAAAACTGATTATATTAAACTCATGAATTAATTACATTCTTAAAAATAATTTATAGTTTATATGAACTACACATTGCATTTAAATTACTAAATTTTTATAGTTGTCGAAAAATACGGGCAGGGAAGACTCAATCAGGACACAGGAACTACGGAAGACACGGAAGGCACGGAAGACTCTGTGCCCTTTCTTCCGTGTTTTCCGTGCTTTCAGTGGTTTTAACTCACTTTATTTTCATACTTTAAAAGGGCAGGGAAGAACTCAAGCAAGAAACGAGAACCACGGAAGACACGGAAGACACGGAAGAACTGTACCCTTACTTCTTTTTTCCGTGTCTTCCGTGCTTTCCGTGGCTCTTTTTTTGTTTATACATGAAGGAATTTAGAGATGAGACTATAAATTCGTATTTCTTAACTTATATAGTGTCAATTTTTAATGTGAGAACTATAAACCGATTTACGGGAAATAAACAGAATAAAAAGAGTTAAAGAGAGTTAAAGAGAGTTAAAAAGAGTTAAAGAGAGTTAAAGAGAGTTAAAGAGAGTTAAAGAGAGTTAAAGAGAGTTAAAGAGAGTTAAAGAGAGTTAAAGAAAGTTAAAAAGAGTTAAAGAGAGTTAAAGAGAGTTAAAGAGAGTTAAAGAGAGTTAATAAGAGTTAAAGAGAGTTAAAGAGAGTTAAAGAGAGTTAAAGAGAGTTAAAGAGAGTTAAAGAGAGTTAAAGAGAGTTAAAGAAAGTTAAAAAGAGTTAAAGAGAGTTAAAGAGAGTTAAAGAGAGTTAAAGAGAGTTAATAAGAGTTAAAGAGAGTTAAAGAGAGTTAAAGAGAGTTAAAGAGAGTTAAAGAGAGTTAAAGAGAGTTAAAGAGAGTTAAAGAAAGTTAAAAAGAGTTAAAGAGAGTTAAAGAGAGTTAAAGAGAGTTAAAAAGAACTAAAAAGCAATATCTCCGTGCTTCTCAAATCTCTCCAAGCTCCCAGCCCAGGTGCTCTTTTATAACAGTATACGCCATGGCAGGGGGAATGATTCCGATATCAGTTACGATCATATCAATATATTCGGCAGGGGTGAAGTCAAAAGCCGGATTTCTTACTTGCACGTGAGGAAGATCTGCAAGGAGTGAAGGATCGATAACTTCTTCTGCATCCCTTTCTTCGATTTCGATTGGGTTTCCGACAATTGTGCTAGGGCTAAACTTGTAAGTCTCGGCAGCTACCATGAAACTTTTTCTGGCCTCATGCGCAGCGAGAGCAAGTTGAGAGGTCCCTATTTTATTTACCAGCGCACCATTAGCTGCAATAGCATCAGCCCCAACAACGACCTTATCCACATCTTTCATATAGTAACGCACTGCAGAGTCTACGATAAGGGTTGTGGGGATACCAAAATCGTTCAGGTGCTTGATAGTCAATAATCCCTGACACCTGGGACGGCTTTCGGTGGCAATTACAGAGATGGCTTTTCCGTTTTCAAAAGCCGTAGTGATGATGGAAAGAGCAGCATGGGAGTTGCAGTGGGTCATAATAACGTCTCCATCCTCAACTCTTCTTGACCCGATTTTTCCTATTTTTCCAAGCGCTCGGTCTGCTCTCTCGATAAAGAGGTTTGCATTCTTGATTATTTCCTGTCTTGCTTCTTCTACATTGCCTGAAGTGTACTTCGAAGCAAGTTTTACGGCATTCGGAAGGGAAACAGCTGTGGGGCGGGTGCTGATGAGAAAATTAGATACTTCCTGGATGCTTGCACTGAACTCCTCCATTGAAGCTACCTCCAGCCCTGCAGCATAATCTCTTATAGCTTCGGCAGCAGCTTTTGCAATCCTACCTGCGCCCCGGATCTCCATTGTCCGAATCTTTTCTGCGGTTTCCTGAACTTTTTCCATAATATAAAGGATAGGTAGAGTCCGATTTATAGCTATCTCCGGGCTATTTCGGCATTTCCGCAAATAAAGATTCAGATTTCAGTTATTTCATCAGATAAATTCCTGTAATAAGCAAAGAGATCTTCTCCCCACTGAAGGGCAACAGAGTCAAAACAGAGGACGTCTTCTTTATGGTCAAAAGTGCCGTCAGAAAAAGGCAAGGTAAGAGATAGGAACGTGTCAGTAACCACATGAGAGAGTTCCATTTTTTTGCTGCATACGTAGAGACTCGCATTCTTGAATTTAAGAAACCCTCTTAGTTCAGCCCCGTATTCGTCTTTTATTCTTTCATAAACAGGGGGAGTTACAATAAGAGAAACATCCATTCTCATTTTTGCAAAATAAAGGAAAAGAGATGGATAAGAAGGGTGAAAAACAGAAGCAGTTCCCTTTATTTTTTTTGATTTTGCAAGGTTTTCCACAAATTCTTTGTGAGGTTCAAAGAGACGTGTCCTGTCAGGGGGTTCGGAAAATGTACATTTTGACAATTCTCCAATCTTTTTCCGTAAAGAAACAGGTATACACTCTACTGCATGATTTGCCCAGAAATCATAGTTATTTCCGAAGACGTTCAAGATATCTACCATTGCCTGCATTCTGCCAGCTACCGCTATACCAAGAGGAGACAGGCTATAGACATCTCCTTTCTTCAAGACCAGAGAATTTTCCCTCAATTTTTTTAGCTGAGGAAGAATTGCCACCAGACCTGCGTCTAAATATACCTTTATCTCTGCAATAGTTTTTGGTCCCTCCTTTAAAAATAAAAGGAGCTCTTTCCTTTTTTCAGAGAAAAAAATTAATTCGAGGAGCGGGCTGTTCATATTTTGGATATATATGCAGGTACTTGATAAATATCTTCCGGATTTGTATAGAAATTTTTGATTGAAAAACATTAGCTATTAACAAGATGAAGTAAATGAACTTAGTTAAATAAATTAAGCAGATAATCGAGTGAACATTTTGTCACTGAGTCAAAAAAGTAGGATTACAAGGTGACTTTTCAGTTCAATGAACAGAATTTTGAGGGGGCTAAATATTTTAGTGAGATGCAAATTTTGAAATCGTATAGGTTATATACGTCTATAACATAAAAAAGAAGTCAACGATTAAGAGTTAAGGGGTTTTTCTCTTAATCGTAGGGGTTGAATCACACAATTGGGAGCCAAATCAGAGGTGGCAAAAGGCTCCCAATTATAATAAAAGTTTCTAAAGACTTTTTTGCATAGAATAAATATCTTAGTATAAAATACCTTTTGCAACATATAATATATAAAGTGAGCTAAATAAATTTAAAAAATTAAATTAAATGATTTTTGATTTTGATTCCGTTTTATTCTTGTGACAGACTCAAGAACATCAAACCTTCGCAGGCTTTCGATTTTTCCGCAGTTTCAGCAATAAAAACCGGCAAATCATAATAGAGAAGTCAAACATATACTGAGATTATAAAGTATAGAAATAAAGCTTCCGCTTATTACCAAATATACTTTTTGTAATATTAAAAGAACGCAAAATTTATAAATAACGCTTAAATAATATGAAACTGCTATCTAAAATTAACCAAATCTAATGAGAAGATTAACGGAAGTAGGAGTTAAAAACTTGGATTTTGATAATGCTGACTTCAATACTGCTGTACAGTTTCATGGGCATGTCTGCCCTGGACTTTCCATTGGCTACAGAGTAGCAGCACTTGCCGGAGATAACTTCAGAGACCGGAGCAAAGATGAAGAACTGGTTGCAGTTGTGGAAAACAGATCCTGCGCTGTTGATGCCATTCAGGCAATAAACGGCTGCACCTGCGGAAAAGGGAACCTTATTTTTAAAGATCACGGGAAACACGTTTACACATACTTCAAAAGAGGCGATAAAAAAGCCCTAAGGATATCCCTGAAACCCGACGCTCTGCCTCAGGACGAAAAGCACACCGCACTCTTCGCAAAACTGAGAGCAGGCACTGCAAGCTCTGAGGAGACAAAGGAGTTTCGGGCCTCACACGAAGCAAAAAGCCAGAAGATCCTGGAAATGCCAGAAGAAGAACTTTTCTGGGTCAAAGAAGTGGAAATCGAACCCCCCGAAAAAGCCATAATTTACCCTACCATAATCTGCAGCAAATGCGGAGAAGGTTTTATGGAGCCCCTCGGCAGAGTAAGAAACGGAAAAATAATTTGTCTTCCCTGCTTTGAGGCAAAAGATGAGTGAAGATCCAGAGAGCACTCCCGAAACAATCGAAATGACCCCTATAGGCTACGTAGAAAACGACTATTTTGAGCCGAAGTACAATGAAGAGGTCTACCAGAAGGTTTCAAAAATCGTCCTGAAGAAAGAACTGACAGAAGGGCTTTACAGGGTAGATGAGCTTGAAAAGCTCTATATCCTTTTTTACTTTAGTAAATCAGAAGGATATAAACTAATTCACCGCCGTCGCTATGACGGGGAGATGGCAGGAGTTTTCGCCAGCCGAAGCCCATACCGTCCTAACAGGATAGGGCTTACAATTGTAGAGCTTTTGAAGGTAGAAGGCAACGTGCTCCATGTAAAAGGGCTTGATGCAATCAACGGGACACCGGTACTGGATATTAAGCCCTACATAAAAAAGATTGAAGAAAAGGATGAAGAAGCAACGGCCTGAAAGAGAGGAAAGAATTAGTACAGTAACTCAATAAACCGAAAATCAAAAAACCATAAAAAGCCCTTATTCAGATGAAAAAGAAAAGGGGTAAACCCCTTTTCAAATTTTATTTACGTTTTATTTCATTTTATTTTATTTCAATTTTATTTACATTTTATTTACATTTTCTTTTTATAGAACCCGAGATAGATTCCACCAACTGCTGCTACCACGAAGAGAATTCCGAAAATATCAGAACCCGAGAACGAGAAACCACTATTATCTGGTTCTTCGGCGGAATCCTTCTGCATCTCATAGCCTTCTACGTAATTGGAATCTGCGGATTTCTGAATCTCAGGGGCAGGTTCCGAAGAATCCACTCCATATCCGGAATCAGAAGACTGCTGAGAAGTCTGATTGCCAACTGATTCGCTAGAAGTTGATTTAGAGGTCTGGTTGCTGGAACTACTGGCTTTTGGTATCACAGTAGCATTTCCGGTACTGTGGCTGCTATGATGACTGCTACCGCTGTCACTCTCACTGGATTGCTGTGAAGATTCACTTGATGTTGCCTCTTCGATTGCCTCGCTGAAACCAGGCACCGAAACTAAACCTGCGACGTAGTTGTTTAAGGTCGGATTTCCGCAGGTATGATGACAGCAGGCTACCCCTTCTTCGACAACGGATTCTGCGTATTCGGTAGCCAGGCTTTCGATGACCTCATCCGGGGCATCCCAGCTGCCCTGGCGGGCAGTTTCCAGCATCCTGGCCGTCATAGATTGGTATGCGTAGGGATTGTTCTCTTTAAGCGCACTGCTGAGTTCGGAATCGGCAACATAGGTTTCATACACCTGATTCCAGACATCGTCACTGACCAGGTCAGGGTTTGTAGCCTCCCATCCCCAGAGGTTTTCAACAAAGTCTGATAACTGGCTCACACCTTCAAAACCACTTTCCAGCATTCCCTCAATGTATTTCGGGTTCAAGCTGCGAGTGATAATTTCCCTTGTAAGGTACTCACTCAAAGTTTCTATCTTTTCGTCACCCGGATTTTGCAGGTTCATTATGTACGAATCAGGGTAGACTCCTGAAACAGAGGAAACCGCAAGGTTAAGGCCTCCCAGGTACTCGAAGACGTCGCTATTATCCAGGACCCCATAGGTGCTTGAACTGCGGCTCAGGACCGTAGTTCCCACATCCTCAAGGTTATGCTCAAAGATTTCCGTGTTGTTAATAGAACTGCCATCAACCTGGAACTGAGAGACGATTTCAGCTATACTATCTCCCCAGACATATTCGCCGTAAACATAACTCATCCTGTTTATGTAAAGTTCAGCAAGTTCGCTGGTGCTGGAATTGCTCGCAGAAACAACATTTGCCAGTCCGGTCCCGTAAGTCCCATCCTCCGGTCCGAAGACCCGCAAAAGGGCTACGGTCATTGAGGCGGTCTCGTTTTGGAAGGACTCGTTAAGAACGAGAAAGAGGTCATTGGTGTTCTCCCGGACATAATTCGTATTTTCCTCCAGATCATAGGAAATATATCCCGGAACAGGCCTTTCCTCATCTTCTCCGTACTGATTATCAGGGTCATTGTAAGCAAGGTAGACGGCCTTATCGATTAGCTCTACCTTATGAGGGAAAGTATCTCTGTAAAGCCCGGAAATCTGTACAAGCACGTCAATACGCGGCCTGCCAAGTTCGGAAGAATTTATCAGTTCAACGTCTATAACCTCTTCTCCGTCGTCATCCCAGACCGGCTTGACTCCCAGCAGGTAGAAGATTTCAGCTTCAGTTACACCCTCATTCCGGGTAGATTCGCCAGCCCAGAGGACTAAGCCGATTTTCTTCGGATACTGGCCTTCGTGCTCGGCCCGGTACGCTTCGATTGTCTGGTTAGCCATTTCCTTACCAAGTTCCCATGCTTGCTTTGTGGGAAGAAGCTGTTCATCAAAGGCATAGAAGTTCCTTCCCGATGGAAGTGTGTCCGGCCTGAGTATGGGGTCTCCACCAATATTCGGCTCGATGTATTTACCGTCCAGAGCCTTAAGGACCTGCTGGATTTCATTTTTACTTTCTCCGAGTTTTTCTGCGTATTCCTGAGCCGTAGTCAGATAATCAGTAACCTCCTCGGAACTGTTCCCAAGAACCTGCTGCTGAGCATCTGCAATACTCACGTTCTGCAGCAAGACAAGGTCCAGAAGATCAAGAGGAGCATTTTCGGAATTATTGTAGGCAGCCACCTCTTCGGTAAACTCGTCTCCAAGCATCGAATATACCATTTGTGTAAGATTTTCTCCTTCCGGCGAGGTCCCGAGTATGTGAAGCCCATAGGGCATGGAAGTGGCCTTAAGTTCTTCCAGGGTATCTTCAAGCTCATCAAGGAACTCTTCTTCCGTATCCTCATTCTCGGAGAGGCTTACGTTTACAAACCCATTCAGGTTGAGTTCCCTGGTAAGGTTAACTATTTCCTGCATACGAAGTTCTTTCAGTTCCGATTCGCTGGGCAGAGTCTGGTACTGGGAAATCTTGCTGCTCAACTCAGTATAATTCCCATAACTTTCCGAAAGCACTACAGGCGGGACCAGGTGGTCTATAATCACTGCATTGCCCCTTCGCTTTGCCTGCATGCCTTCTCCCATACCGTCCATGATATAGGGATAGATTACCGGAATGTTCCCGTTAATAACTGCGGACCATTCATCACTGAAAAGACAGAATTCTTTTCCGGGAAGCCATTCCACGGTTCCGTGGCGGCCCATATTTACAATCGCGTCTGCCCCGTACTCATTCTGGAGCCAGAAATAGAATGCGATGTACTGATGGTGAGGAGACAGTTCCCCGTCATGATAGAGGATTTCGTTGTCCGAAAGCCATCCTCTTGTTGGCTGGGGAGCAAGGATTACGTTGTCGCTGACTTCAATCTTCGGAATTACAAGGAATCTGTCTCCGGAATCATCTTCATAGACCATTACTTCCCCGGGAGCAGGACCCCACGTTTCAATAACTTCTTCCTTGCAGGTTTCGGGCAGGGCTTCAAACCATTCAAGGTATGTGGATTCGGGAATCAGTTCGACTTCCCCGGACTCCACAAGTCTTTCAAGCTCTCCCGGAGCCCAGGTTCCTATATTCGTACCCTGTTTTAACATTAAATCCGTTAATTCGCTTTCATTTGGAATAAGGGCCTTATCAACATCGTAGCCTGCGTCGGCCATTCTCTCAAGAAGGTTGTAAATACTCGGGATAACTTCAAGATAAGAAGCTCCTATGCTGTCGTTTCCGCAGCCGTGGCTGTAATAGATGATTGCAACTTTTTTGTCGGATTCGTTCTTTTCGGAAAGTTCGGTCTGAGCAACCGCTCTGTCAACGAGCCAGTCCACCTGACCTTCAATAGGGACATAAACTTCAGTATTTGTTTCTGGATCTACCTCATTGGAGGCGATCATTATCGGGTCGATCCAGCCCCAGGTTTCGGGCCTGTAGAGCCTGATCATATAGGTGCTTGTCAGAGGATCACTAACATTCTGCCATTCGGTAAGGTTGTCGAATAACAGGGAGGGATTGCTCCCTACCCCGTCTTCTAGGAACCGGACAAGAATTTTTCAATTCATCCGGCTCGAGCCACTACTACCCTTTCGGGTGTCAGTTTGGAACGGAATTGGATTTA
>Ga0209639_1000984_pt1 | contig 32801 bp, 27 predicted proteins | sample EPASupsiteHSE605_FD_187268 | JGI IMG/M metagenome (GOLD analysis project Ga0209639, IMG submission 187268) | Bioremediated contaminated groundwater from EPA Superfund site, New Mexico - Sample HSE6-05 (SPAdes) (version 2) | ecosystem: Environmental > Aquatic > Deep subsurface > Groundwater >... | reverse complement strand
CATTATTTGGTGCACAATTGGCGTCTGAATATCCTGGAACAAGCAGATATTCACTAAAGGTATGAGATGGTTCCTCATAATAATAAGCCATTTAATCTTCCTCCTAAGATTGATGTATAAATAATTATATATTATCACTTGAGCAAACGCATATCAAGTATTTACTATCAATCTTTTTATGCTTTAACAAGCTTATAAAAAAATGTATGTTATACCAAAACTATTTTGGCAACATCCACAGATTCTTTTGCATCCTTTGCATAATAGTCTGCTCCGATGCTCATTGCATATTCAGGAGTGAGAACAGCTCCGCCAACAACGGTTTTGCAATCTGCATTATTATCCTTTAACAGCTTAATAGTCTGCTCCATGCTTTTTAGTGTTGTTGTCATAAGTGCACTTAAACCAACAAGCTTTGCATCGTGATTTTGAACAGCATCCAAAACAGCTTGTGGTTCAACATTGTTTCCTAAATCTATAACTGTATAGCCGTAGTTTTCAAGCAGAACCTTAACGATGTTTTTACCAATGTCGTGAATATCTCCTTTTACCGTTGCAAGAACTATTTTACCTTTGCTTACAGGCGACTGATTATCGTTTATCAGCTTTATTTTTATCTCTTCAAACGCTACTTGTGCTGATTTTGCACTTTGTATAAGCTGAGGCAAAAACATTGTACCTTTTTCAAATCCATCTCCCACAACATCAAGTGCTGGTATCAGCATTTCATTTACAATTTGCATTACATCACAGGTTTGCAAAAGTTCTTTTGTAAGCCTTTGTGCATCGCCTTTCAGCCCTTTTTTTACAGCATCAAAAAGCGTCATATCACTTAATTTTACTTGACTTTGAGGTGACTGCACCGCCTGATTGCTGTACGCATCAATATATTCTACACAGTTTTCATCGGCACAAGTAAGAAGCCTAAAAGCTCTTACGGCCCCTGTCATAGCATCAACATTTGGATTAATTATTGGCAAATCAAGTCCATTTTGCATTGCCATTGTTAAAAATGTGCTGTTTACCATTTCTCTGCATGGCAATCCAAACGAAATGTTTGAAACACCCAAAACAGTTTTTAGTCCCATCTCATTTTTAACTGTATTAAGTGCCTGCAAGGTTTGTGTCGCCTGTTCCTGCTGAGCCGAAGCTGTTAGAGTCAAACAATCGATATAAACATCCCTTTTTGGTATGCCGTATTTTTGTGCCGCACTTAAAATTTTCTTTGCAATGTCAACACGCTGCTGTGCTGTTTGAGGTATTCCGTTTTCATCCAGAGTAAGACCTACGACTGCCGCACCGTATTTTGCAACAATGGGCAAAATAGTATCAATCGACTTTTGCTCGCCGTTTACGGAATTTACAATTGCTTTTCCTTGATATATACGCAGTGCAGACTCTATTGCCTGTGGGTCGGATGAGTCGATTTGCAGAGGAGTGTCCACAATTTCTTGCAATGCTGAAACTGTGCGTGTTAACATCTCTGGCTCATCAATTTGTGGCAAACCAACATTAACATCAAGAATGTCTGCTCCCGCTGAAATTTGCTCAAGTGCCTGTGAGAGAATATAGTCAACATCATTTTCTAAAAGTGCTTGTTTAAATCGTTTTTTGCCTGTTGGGTTAATTCGCTCTCCAATTATTCTTGGGCAATTTATTTCCACTATTTTACTGCTTGAGCAAACAGCACTTGGCATCTCAATTTGTGGTTTTTGATATTTTTTGCTTGCCAATGTTTGCTTTAAAAGTTTTATATATTCTGGTGTTGTTCCACAACATCCACCTGCAATTTTAATTCCAAGCGGAACAAGCTTTTCTATGCTTTTTGAAAAATCCTGTGCAGAAACATCGTAGCTATCGCTATTGAGATTTGGCAGTCCTGCATTAGGCTTTACTACTATTGGTAAATCAGTCCATTTTGCAAGCTGTTCAACAATTGGTGCAAGGTCATCAGGACCAAGCGAACAATTTATTCCTATTGCATTCGCTCCAAGTCCCTGCAATGTTTGTGCCATTGCGGGAATACTACAACCTGTGAAGGTTCGCATATTTTTCTCAAAAGTCATTGTGCAAATTATCGGCTTGTCACTATTTTCTTTTGCTGCAAGCAATGCAGCACGAATTTCGCCAAGCTGTGTCATTGTTTCAATAACAATAACGTCGGCATCTTCACCTGCTTTTATTTGCTCTGCAAACATTTCATAAGCACACTCAAAGCTCATTGTTCCTGCAGGCAAAAGCATTTGCCCTGTTGGACCAATATCAATCGCAACAAGTGTATCTGTTCCCTCACATGCTTTTTTTGCATTGGCTATAGAAGCTCTTATAACTTCGCTAACACTGTATTCGCAATCCCTTAATTTTTCTGCATTTGCTCCAAATGTATTGGCATAGATTATGTCTGCTCCTGCCAAAACATATTGCCTATGGATGTCCACAATTTTTTCTGCATCGGTAATTGAAAGCAACTCAGGTATTGCACCAACTCTAAGTCCACTTTTTTGAAGCATTGTCCCCATTGCTCCATCAAGTATTATAAATTCTTTTTTTAAAAGTGTTTTAAAGTCCACAACGTTCTCCTCTTTTTCTCTTTTCACATGTATCTTTAATTGCACATTCATCGCACAACTCGGTCTTTTCCAATTTGTTTGTGGAAAGCCCAATAATTGCTGTTACAGATTTTCTAGGAGTTAACATATCCCCGTCCGTAATACAAAGACCTATTTTTCGTTGTGCATCCATAACTGCAAGCCAGTCACGCTCAACACCTAGTGGCAAATCGCCATATCCAGGCGAGAACCTGCTGGTTGTTGAGTATTCACTATATACCTCTTTTATTTCTTCTTCTATCTCATCACAAAGTTGTTCAACAGCGGCGCTCGCAAGGCTGTCAAGCATAACCGCCTTCACCAAATCCTCAACCTGTGCTTTTTTTATTATTCTGTCAGTTTCAACTGAAATCGTTGCACACATTACCACTGCTTTTTCGCAGTAATATAAATGCTTTGAAATAGATTCACCGCCAAGAACCAATTCACAGTCTTTAAGGCTTAATTTTTCATCATCAAGTTTTAAAAGGTCAAAACATTTATAAATATATCTTGGCTTTATCGCCTTTAATAATTCTTCTTCACATTGACCCAAAGCAATTAGAGTTTCTGCGGTTGGCTTTTCATCTAAATAACCGAGATACCTTAATGCTTCTTTTTTGTTAATTGAATTTATTTCAATCATTTGTACCCCTGCTTTCTAAGTATTATAGTATTCACAGTTGCTTATGATTGCAAATCAATATTGCTTTCATTTTTGTTCTAAAACATTATATCCAAATTATAATAAAAATGCAAAATAAATTTTATTTCGCAATAGCAAAAATATACTAAAATTCTTTTTTGCTTTTGTAGTTTTTATCAATTATTTTGAACTTTTTCTTGCAATATTTTGGCAATTATACTATCATAGTAACAATGTTTTAAAGTTATGTTAAAAACATTGTCGTATTTTATATTATTTTGTATATATTTAATAGAAAATTATGACATTTTTGGAGGTAGTTATAGTTATGAAGGTGCAGTTTACAGAAACAGTTTTAAGAGATGCAAACCAATCACTTATAGCAACTCGTATGCCATACGATGAGTTTGCTCCTGTTCTTGAAACTCTTGACAAAGCTGGGTATTATTCACTTGAGTGCTGGGGCGGCGCTGTGTTTGATTCCTGCTTGCGTTATCTTGATGAAGACCCCTGGGAGAGATTGCGTAACATTCGCAAAGCTTGCCCAAACACAAAGCTTCAAATGCTTTTGAGAGGTCAAAATCTTCTTGGATACAAGCATTATCCAGATGATGTTGTTAGAATGTTTGTTAAAAAGTCCGTTGAAAACGGAATTGATATCATCCGTATATTTGATGCCCTCAACGATGTTAGAAACATTGAGGTCGCAGTTGACGAAACAGTCAAAAACGGTGCACTCGCATCAGGTACAATTTGCTTTACAATCAGTCCAATACACAACCTTGAGTCTTATGTAAAGCTTGCAAGACAAATGGAGGATATGGGCGTTGGCTCTATTTGCATTAAAGATATGGCAGGCATTATGGGGCCACAGGAAGCTTTTGATTTGGTAAAAGCTCTTAAAGAAAATGTTAAGTTGCCAATCGTGTGCCATACTCATTCAACAACAGGACTTGGCCTTATCACATTGCTCAAAGCAGTTGAGGCAGGTGCAGATGTTGTTGATACAGCTATTTCTTGTTTCTCCGGCGGAACATCACAGCCTCCAACAGAAACTCTTGCATATGCATTTAAGCAGCTCGGTTACGAAGTTGACCTTAATATGGATGCTGTTAATAAAGCAAACGAGTTCTTTAAACCATACAAAGCAAAAGCTCTTGAAACTGGTCTTTTGAACCCTGTTGTTCTTTCAACAGATACAGATGCTCTTAACTATCAAATTCCTGGGGGAATGCTTTCAAACCTTGTTGCTCAGCTCACAGCTCAAAACAAGCTGGACAAGTTGCCCGAAGTTCTTGCAGAAACCCCTAAAGTAAGAGAAGATTTAGGTTTTCCTCCACTTGTCACTCCTATGAGCCAGATGGTTGGTGTTCAAGCAACAGCAAATGTTTTGGCAGGAGAAAGATATAAAAACATCTCCAAAGAGATTAAGTCATATATCAAAGGCGAATATGGCAAAGCTCCTGGTGAGATTAATAACGAATTACAAAAGAAAGTATTGGGCGATGAAAAGCCAATCACAGAGCGTTTTGCTAATACTCTTGAGCCCGCTTTTGAAAATACAAAGACAGAACTTGGAGACATTGCAAAAAGTGATGAAGATGTTCTTTCTTACATTGCCTTTCCTGCACAAGCTGAAGTATTTTTTGAAAAGCGTGCAAAAAAAGAGCAGAGCACTTTCTCTTATACTATTAAAAAAATAGACTAACGGGGGTATTTTAAATGTTAGCAGGTAAAGAACTTTCTATGCTTGATGCACTTACAATCTCCATAACTGGTATTTGCATGGTATTCCTTGAGCTTATCATTTTGGCTGTTGCCATTGTTATAATTTCTAAACTTGTCAGTGCTTTTTCAAAAGGCAAAGGCAACAATAACGAAAAAACGTCGTCCAGTCCAACAAATTCAGTTCAATCTGGAACGCCTCTTCCTGAAACACAAAGCGAAGGTAAAATTGACCTTTCAAATGTTTCCGAAGAAGATGCAGCGGTTATTATGGCTATTGTAAGTAATCAAAGCGGTATTCCGCTAAACAGATTAATCTTTAAATCTATTAAGCTTTTGGAGGAAAAACAAGCATGAAATATGTTGTATCCTTAAACAATAAAAATTATGAGGTTGATGTTGAAGAGAGAAGTGCTGTTCTTGTTGGTGTTAATGATGTGCCCGTTGCAACCTCTGCACCTGTATTAGCTCCTGCTCCAACCGCAGCACCTGCCCAAGCTCCAGTAGCTGTAGGTAGTGGAACAAGCATAACCGCTCCAATGCCTGGAAATATTTTGTCCGTAAGTGTTAGCGCTGGCCAAAGTGTAAAGCAAGGTGACCTTCTTCTGATTCTTGAAGCTATGAAGATGGAAAATGAGATTATGGCTCCTGTCGACGGCGTCGTTAAGCAGGTTCTTGTTTCAAAGGGAAACGTTGTTAATACCGATGATGTTCTCGTCGTTTTATAAGGAGGATACGAATGAACATTATTGATGTATTAAAGGACACGATTGCCAACTCAGGCTTTATGGCTCTGACATGGCAACAAGGTGTTATGATGCTCGTTTCTTTCATCTTGTTGTATATGGCTATCGTTAAAAAATTTGAACCACTTTTGCTTTTACCTATCGCTTTCGGTATGTTGCTTGCAAACCTGCCTGAAACAGGTATTATGGCTGACCCTGCAGGAATTATGGATGCCTCGCAAGCTGTTACTGGGGCACATTGGTATGAAGATGGCGTTTTGCGGCTAATTTATGCTGGAGTTAAAAGCAGTATATTCCCGTGCCTTATCTTCCTTGGCGTTGGTGCAATGACAGACTTTGGTCCGCTTATCGCTAGACCTTCCAGCCTTTTGCTTGGTGCGGCTGCACAGTTTGGTATTTTCATTGCATTTCTTATTGCTTTGGCTCTTGGAATATTCACTCCCGAGCAGGCAGCTTCAATCGCTATTATCGGTGGTGCAGATGGCCCAACAGCCATCTTCCTCACATCTAAATTAGCTCCAGAGCTTTTAGGACCTATCGCAGTTGCTGCGTATTCTTACATGGCTCTTATCCCACTTATTCAGCCTCCTATTATGCGTGCTCTTACAACAAAAAAAGAGCGTGAAATAAAAATGGATCAACTTCGCAAAGTAAGCAAGGCTGAAAAGATTATTTTCCCAATTGTTGTTACTGTTATTTGCACACTTATGATTCCAGACGTTGCAGCACTTATCGGTATGCTTATGCTTGGTAACCTGTTCAGAGAAAGCGGCGTTGTTGATAGACTTTCTGACACTGCTCAAAATGCACTTGTCAACATCGTAACAATTATGCTTGGTATTACTGTTGGTGCAACCGCAAACGGCGAAGTATTCCTCAAGATTCAAACCCTCGCCATCGTTGGTCTTGGACTTCTTGCATTTTGTTTTGCAACTGTTGGCGGCGTTCTTCTTGGCAAGCTTATGTGCTTTGTAACAAAGGGCAAGGTAAATCCCCTTATTGGTGCTGCTGGCGTTTCGGCTGTTCCAATGGCGGCTCGTGTTGCACAGGTTGAGGGACAAAAGGCAAATCCGTCAAACTTCTTGCTTATGCATGCTATGGGACCAAATGTTGCAGGCGTTATCGGCTCTGCCGTTGCAGCGGGATTCCTTCTTCTCCTCTTTGGCGGTAAATAAAACATCTAAAATTAAATACAATAATATTTTAAGGGTGACATCGTTTGAAATGATGTCACCCTTAATTTTATGTTATGCTCATAATTTACCTTGTTTTATTAAAAGCAATTTTTCTTTATTTTCCTTGGTCGGTCTTATCAAAAATTCTGCCCAAGAACGTTTTGGCTCTATATCATCTATATTTTCTTGCCACCACATCAGTCGGTCTTCATAGAAATCAATTTTTTGTATAACTTGGCTTTGATAATTCGTATAGTTGTTTTCTATCACAATTGCTGTCAATTCATAAACAACCAATCCCAAAGCGTGGGTTTCAACATGAACGGTGGAACACCCTTGCCCAATTGCGTGGCATAGGGCTATATCATAGGAATTATCAAGTCGTTTAGCTACTGCATGACATTGCAAAATTTCCTTTTTCGCAGAAGGCATTTTTATTTTACCCTCAGCCCATAAATTACAAGCATCATAAGCACCTTGAATAGATGTTTCATCGCTATATTTTGTCATCAATTTATTTATAGGTATCTGCAAACACTCAAAAGCCCATAGAACAAGCGTTGTATGCCTTTGTTGTGCAATCATTTTACGTAAGACTTGTAAACAGGCACTATCTCTTGAAAACAAAATGCTGTTTTTCTTTTTAATTTTCATCTCTACATCAGTAAACATTTTGCCTCCTATAAATTATATAAATAATCTTAATTGGCATTTTACCATAATCAATGGGCTATTCAATTTATATAACCTTGTGATAAAATGCATCCCTGTCCTAAATTTTCGTTTGAATTTTATTAGCCTAATATCAATTAAAAAATTCCAAGAATATGTTGCATCAAAAGACTTACCAACGCTATGCTTACCCAACAGCAAAATCCCAATAAAATTGGTTTGCCACCATTTTTTATTAGCTTAACAACATTTGTATTAAGCCCAATTGCCGCCATAGCCATAACTATAAAAAACTTGCTGAGTGTTTTGATTGGTGAAAAAAATCCTGCGGAAACTCCATTACTTGTTGCTATTGTTGTTATGACCGATGCAAGTATAAAGAACAAGATAAAAGATGGCAAAATCTTTTTTATGCTTACTTTTTCGCCACTTTCGCTCTTTTGCCTTTTTGCTTGTACAAAGCCAAGCACAAGGGTGATTGGAATTATTGCAAGTGTTCTTGTAAGCTTTACTATTGTTGCTGTATCAAGAGCGTTACTGCCATGGATTCCGTCCCACGCAGTTGCCGCCGCAGTAACAGATGATGTGTCGTTTATCGCTGTGCCTGCAAATAAGCCAAAACCTTCGTTCGACAAGCCAATTGCAGTTCCAAGCGTCGGAAAAATCAGTGCGGCAATTACATTAAACAGAAATATAACAGAAATCGACTGTGCAATCTCCTCGTCGTCTGCATCAATTACAGGTGCCGTTGCAGCAATTGCAGAGCCACCGCATATGCTCGAGCCAACTCCAATAAGCGTTGCTGTCTTTGATGGCATCTTCATAACCTTGCATAGAATATATGCAACAATCAGCGATGTTGAAATTGTTGCAAAAATAATTGGTAACGACATTTTACCCGTTTCAAATATGGTTGAAAGATTAAGCCCAAAGCCAAGTAAAATAACAGCATATTGTAAAATCTTTTTTGATGTGAAGCTTATTCCCGATTGAAGCTTGTCCTTTTTCTTTAAAAATTGAGTTGCTACCATACCTATTATGATAGCAAAAACAGGGCCTCCAACAACAGGCACAAGAGTGCCAAGATACCACGATGGAACAGCTATGCAAAGGCACAGCAAAATTCCTAACCAATTCTTTTTAATAAATTCCATTTCTCTTTCCTCTTTACGATAATTTTTTGATTAGAAATGAGTGCTTATTTTATATACTATTATATATTATTGAAAATTTCTGAATTCCTACGCCAATGAAACAGGTATTGCTGTGCTATACCACGCACTCCTTTTGTGCATTCTGGCAAGCCATCTTCATACATTTCTGCCATAACACGCTTTACCCAAACATCCACAGGAAATGCATCAATGTGCCCACAGCCATATAAAAGTGCGCATTCTGCAACCTTTGCCCCAACACCTTTAATTTTTATAAGCTCATTGCGTGCCTCTTCAATCGGCATATTTTTAAGATTATTTATATCAACTTCACCACTTGCAACCTTTTGTGCCGCATCCAAAATATATTTGTTGCGAAATCCCGCACGCAGAGGTGCCAAATCATCAAGTGATAACTGTGCAATTGTTTCGGCACTTGGAAACGAATAATTAACGCCACCCAAAGGCTCACCAAAGTTTTCACACAGCCTTTTAATAATCCCTTTTATTCGGGGTATATTATTGTTTTGAGAAATTATAAAAGAGCAAAGAGCTTCCCATGGGTCTTGGTTCAAGATTCGGATTCCACAAAATTCGTTAATTGCCAAGCTTAAATTTTTATCCTCTTTAAATGTTGAAAGAATTCTTTCATAATCTCTGCCAAGGTCAAAATAGTCATGCCATACATTATTAAATTCCTCCACAGTGGCATGAAGCAAAATCCCCTGCGATGTATTTTCAATGTCGAGAACCTTATTTTTTACAACCCCGTGCCAAATTCCGTTATTGTTTTCCCAGCGGAATGCTTGACCGCAGTCCAAACATAATGATATAGAAAAAAATTGAGACTCTTCTATTAAGATTGCATTTTCAAATTGCTTTATTATCATATTTTCACATCCAAATAGGCAAATTCATTAAAAAATTTTTAAATTTATGTTAGGTTTTCACAAGCACAAATTTTTATAAAAATTGTAAAAAAAACTGTGTATTTTGCCGTCTTTTTTTGTCGTCGTAAAGTCTTTTTAACGATAAGTAATAGATGCCGTTTTCAACGCCAAATTATCCACAAAACCTCCAACAACCAAAAAACACCATAAATTAGGGGTAAAAATGGGGTAGTTATGAACATTTTCCACCGAGTTTTCCACACAACCTTAAAAATCAGATATACAATATGTATAATAGAACACAATTCTAAAAAAATTTTTTTCAAAAAAAAGACTTGACAAACTGTCCGTATATTTATCTCAAATCTTGCCAAAACTATGTTCGGGAGGTAATGATAAATGATAAAAGGGGTTAATATGCAGGTGTTGGAAATAAAGGATACGGGCAACGATTATTTTGACCGCATTTTGCTTTTTGTTAAGCCAGAATACTACTCCGTAGATAAAGAAAAGCTACAAAAGCAAGCATGGGACTTTACTCGCAATATCGGGTTGCCACCGCCAGTTAGGAAAAAGTCAAATTGGAAAGCCACCACAGCCAAAGCCACGGTAGCAGTTGTCGTTGGTGTGGCAATAACAGCACTAATCTTTGTCCTTGTACGCTAATTATCCTTTGATTTTGTGCCAATATTCTTTGGCAGCCTGTTCTGTCTTATTGTCACCATATTCATAGTATTTAGCATTAACAAGTGAATCGGGAAGATATTGCTGGTTTACCCAGTGATTTCCATGCTCGTGGGGGTAGTTATAGAACTGCCCCTTATTTTTATTGTCATCACCGTCATAATGCATGTTTTGCAGATGACGAGGAATAGGCCCAACATTACCCCTGTGCAAGTCTTCCATAGCCTTGTTAATTCCAAGATATGCAGAGTTAGACTTTGGCGAATTACATACAAGCACAACGGCATCCGCAAGCGGAATTCTTGCCTCTGGCAAACCAACTTGCAATGCGGTATCAACCGCTGCTTTTACAATTGGAATAATCATCGGATACGCAAGCCCAACATCCTCACAAGCACAAACAAGCAATCTGCGTGTTGCAGAGAGCAAATCCCCCGCTTCAAGCAATCGTGCAAGATAATGCAGTGCAGCATTCGCATCTGAACCTCTCATCGATTTTTGAAAAGCAGACACAATATCGTAATGCTCTTCTCCATCTCTGTCATACTTCATAGCAGAGCGTTGAGTAAGTTCTTTTGCCGTATTAATCGTTATCGTTCTGCTGTTATCCTTTGGTATTGTTGATAAATAACAAAGTTCAACAGCATTCATAGCTTTTCTAACATCACCGCCGCACGCAGTGGCTATGTGCATTGGTACGCCATCCTCAAGTTTAAATTCTTCTCCTGATTCCTCGCTCAAAAAGCTAAAGCCACGCAAAACGGCTTTTTCAACATCTTTTGGAGAAACAGGCTTGAATTCAAATACAGTGGAACGGCTAAGAATAGCATTGTAAACATAAAAGTACGGATTCTCCGCAGTAGAAGCAATTAAAGTGATATCGCCGTTTTCAATATACTCCAAGAGTGACTGCTGTTGCTTTTTATTAAAATACTGTATCTCATCTAAATACAGCAAAATACCGTTAGGTGCAGATAGTGTGTCAAGCTCAGCAACAATATCCTTTATGTCCGCTATAGAGGCATTAGTGCCATTAAGCTTTCTCAATGTTCGGTTGGTTGACTTTGCAATGATACTGGCAAGAGTAGTTTTTCCAATTCCAGAAGGGCCGTAAAACACAAGGTTTGGCAGCATTCCGGATGTAATAATATTGCGAAGAGCCTTACCCTCTCCCAACAAATGCTCCTGCCCAACAATATCGTCAATCGACTGTGGACGAAGCCTGTCTGCAAGCGGTGCGGACATAATATCACCTCTTAAAAATCAATAAACATATCATACCATATTAACTTTTAGTCTTCAACACGCTAATTATTTGGAAAAAGTCAAATTATATATTGACAAATTTTAATATTAACAATAAAATAAGTTATACAAGTTATACTTGTATAACTTATTGGGAGTGTTAACATGAAAAGTAAAGATAAAGACAATAGCAAATTTATGAGCTCTGTCAAAGTTGGTCCAAAAGGTCAAATTGTAATTCCAAAGGAAGTTAGAAATATGTTTGGCATCGAGCCTGGCGATATGTTACTTCTGCTTGCAGATTCAACAAAAGGAATTGCAATTGAAAGATTAAGTGTTTTTAACAAGATTGCAGATGCAATCTTTAACGGAAACAGCAAAGAATTGTATCCCGAGAATACCGAAGATGACTGCATAAAATTTGCAAACGAAATTAAAAAAATGTGTAACGAAGAGGAGGAAGAAAAATGACAGCAATCAAGGCAACTAATTTAACCAAAAAGTACAAGGATAAAACAGCTGTTGATTCACTTAATCTTTCAATAGAGGAAGGCGAGCTTTTTGCTCTGCTTGGCGTAAATGGAGCAGGCAAATCAACAGCTATAAAAATGCTGTCCTGCCTTGCAAAGCCAACAAGTGGTGATGCTATTCTTTTAGGAGACAGCGTTACATCAAGTTCACTCAAAGTAAAAGAAAAAATCAATGTATCTCCACAAGAAACTGCAATTGCACCCAATTTAACTGTTAGAGAAAATCTTGAGTTAATTTGTGGCATATACGGACACGATAAAAAGTCATCAAAAGAAAAAGCAAAAAATATGATTAATTCTTTTGGTATGTCTGAAATTTCAAAGGACAGAGCAAAAACACTTTCAGGTGGTTGGCAACGACGTCTTAGCATTGCAATGGCCTTGATTTCGGAACCAAAAATTTTGTTTTTAGACGAACCAACCCTTGGTCTTGATGTTCTTGCAAGACGTGAACTTTGGAAAATTATAGAAAAGTTAAAGGGCAACATTACAATAATTTTAACAACTCATTATTTAGAAGAGGCAGAAGCTCTATCTGACAGAATAGGAGTTATGTCAAAAGGCAAATTAAAAGCTATTGGCACTGCTACTGAGTTAATAGAACAAACGAACACAGAAAAGTTTGAAGATGCCTTTATTGCACTTGCCGAGGAAGGAGGAGTATTATAATGAAGACATTGGCTTTTGCTTCACGAAACACAAAAGAAATTTTAAGAGACAAATTGAATTTAGCATTTGGTTTAGGCTTTCCAATTATTTTGCTTTTGCTACTCTCACTTATACAATCAAACATTCCTGTTGAATTGTTTGCAATAGAACAGCTAACTCCAGGGATTGCAGTATTTGGGCTTTCTTTCATTTCACTTTTTTCTGGTACGCTAATAGCAAAAGACAGAACAAGCTCTTTTATGCTCAGGCTATTTACTTCACCTCTTACTTCCAGCAACTTTATATTTGGATACAGCATACCTCTATTGCCAATGGCAGTATTACAAATTATAGTTTGCTTTGTTGTGTCCTTTTTTCTTGGATTGTCCATTAATGTTAATGTATTACTTTCCATTGTGGTTATGATTCCTGCCTGTATATTCTTTATTGCAATCGGATTACTTTGTGGAAGCATTTTTAACGATAAGCAAGTGGGTGGTGTTTGCGGTGCATTGCTTACAAATTTATGTGGTTGGCTTTCTGGCACATGGTTTAGCCTTGATTTGGTAGGTGGCACATTTAAAGCAATTGCAAAAGCTCTTCCTTTTGTTCATGCTGTTGATGCGGGCAGAGCAGCTCTAACTGGCAATTACTCAGAAATCTTTGCTGATTTATGGTGGGTAATTGGGTATGCTGTTGTTTTTGTCTGTATTGCAATTTATGTATTTACTAAAAAAATGAATAGTGATAACAATTAAATAATTACTATAATAAAAAAGGAACAGCTTCGTTAAGCTGTTCCTTTTTGCTACTATATAATTTTGCTTGCATTTCTCGTAAAAATAAAAAACACCCAACCTATTGGCTGAATGCTCTTTGTGGTGACCCGGACGAGAATCGAACTCGTGTTACCGCCGTGAAAGGGCGGTGTCTTAACCGCTTGACCACCGGGCCATATTAAAATGTATATATTAAAAGAGGTGTTGCAGCACTTGATAACGAAGTACCGCAAGGCCTCTCGTTTGAAATGGTAGCGGCAGTCGGATTTGAACCAACGACACTTCGGGTATGAACCGAATGCTCTAGCCAACTGAGCTATGCCGCCATATCAAGCGAAGTTAATTATAATATATACAGTTTGCGTTGTCAACTGTTTTTTTCATGATTTCGTCATTATCGAGCAAAATTTTATAAAGCCCTGTCACATCATGTGCCAAAAAGTCTGCTCCTGCGTCTTTTAGCTCGGTTTCCGAACCATATCCATACAGCACTCCTACAGATAAAACCCCAGCTCTTTTTGCACCATTAACATCATAAAGCCTGTCCCCAACCATAACACTGACATGCTTGTCTGTTATTTCCAGATTTTTTAGTGCCGTATTTATAAGCTCTGTTTTGTCTGCATTGTGATTATCAAGCTGAGTTCCAACCACAGTGTCAAAAAGCTCTGATGTTCCTAAATATTTCATAACCTGGTCTATAAAAAACTTTGGTTTTGATGATGCAATTCCAACCTTTATACCATTTTTCTTAAGCGTGTTTACAAGCTCAACAATTCCTTCATACAGCTCGGCTTCATACACGCCAATCCTTGCATATCTATCCCTGTACGCCTCAATTAGTTTTTCACACTGTTCATCATTTGCTCCATACATATCGCCAAATCCAACATGAAGAGGCGGACCAACAAAGTAATTCAGCTTGCTTTTATCTCCAACTGGAATATCATATTTTTCTAATGCATATTCAACACAACGACGAATACCGTCCCCCGAGTCTGCAAAAGTTCCATCGAAGTCAAATATAACAGCCTTAAATTTATTCATAGTTTTCTGCCTTTCTTTACACAGTTTTCTTGTAATAGACAAATTAATTTAGTATAATTATACACCATAAAGTTACTTTTATTAAAGGATGGATGTAAATTGGCCAGTTCAAAAAAACGTATTGTGTTACTGGACGAGGCTCGTGGTCTTGCCGTTTTTTGTATGATTTTTTACCACGCATTTGTCCTGTTTCATGAAGTTTTACACGCCCAATGGGCTTTTGATACTTTTAAATTTTTCGAGCCTATTCAGCCTGCTTTCGCTGCAGGGTTTATATTTATTTCTGGAATATGTGCCAGACTTTCTCACAACAACACAGTAAGGGGAATAAAGCTCTTGATAATCGCCTTGGCTTTAACCTTTATTAGTGCTGTTTTGTTGCCATCATTTGGTTTTGAGCGTACACAGATATACTTTGGTATACTGCATTTGCTTGCTTGCTCTATGCTTTTGTTCTCGCTTTCAAAAAAGATTTTAGATAAGACTCCAGCCATAATTGGTGCTACTTTGTGCATTATAATTGCTTTTGTCACTCGTGACATTTCCTTCGGCAAAATCGGATTATGGGACGATATGATGTTCCGACTTCCTTATGAATGGTACAACATTGACTGGCTTTTCCCAATTGGAATTCATTCACACGAATTTTACTCTGCCGATTACTTTCCACTTTTACCATGGAGTTTAATTTTCTTGTTTGGCTCATTTGTTGGCATTTCAGTAAAGGCAGGAAAAGTACCATCGTTTGCATACCAATCTCATATAAAGTTTTTTGAAAAACTTGGCCAGCACTCTCTTATAATATATATTGTTCACATTCCGATTATTTATGTTTTAGTATTTGCAGTTCAGTGGATATCTTCTCAATTTTAATAAAATAAATATAAAAAGGCAAGAGCTTTAAGCAATAAGCTCGTTAATCTCGATGTATTACTTTGTCTTTTTAGTTCTTATATTTATACGTTGTCACAATTATACAATCTAACTTTTCCGTAGCAATCCACTTGTTTTTTATAATTAAATATTATATTATATTATTTATTTACTACACTGACGAGGTAAATTATGGGTGCTGATTTAATAATAGGTATTATCTTTGGTTGTTAGTTATTGTTTTAAATGTTAGATTTGCATATGTTAATTATGCTAATAGAAAAAAAGCTTCTTTAGAATTGTATTCTGAAGAAATTTCTGATGTCCTTGAAGAAAACGCTTCTATCATAAATATGAATTGTTATATAGAACAAAACAATAGTTATAAAGAACCAAATCATAACCAGAAATATAAAATTACTTTTTCTCTTTTTGACGGTAAGCAAAAAACATTCTATGTGTCAATGGAAGATTATAATAATATGAATGTCGGACAAAACGGAAAATTAATTACCCAAAATAATTGTTTCTACGAAGAAGATGGAACACTGATTTCTCAAAATGATTTATTCTTAGCATTTGAAAAATAATATTAATTTTTTTGTATTAAACTTTGTTATGAATATATGATATTTAAAAGCAACTTTGATCCTAATTTTTACTATTCAGTTTGCTTTTAAAACGAAAAAGGCAAGAGCTTTCGCCCTTGCCCATTTTTTATGTTCTCTTATTTATAAAGTGGATGTCTTGTGCAAATATCCGTTACACCTGCACGGATAAGGTCTGCACTGTTTTCAAAATCAGTTGCAGTAAGATAAATGTACTTTGCAATCTTGTCCATATCGTCTGTATCAAGTCCTCTTGTTGTTGCAGCTGGTGTTCCGAGTCTAAGACCACTTGTAACAAATGGAGTCTGCGGATCGTTTGGAATTGCATTCTTGTTAGCTGTGATATAAACCTCATCAAGCCTGCGCTCAAGCTCTTTACCTGTAATGTTAAGAGATCGGAGGTCAACAAGCATAAGGTGATTGTCTGAACCACCTGATACAAGGTTTACGCCCCTGCTAAGCAATCCCTTTGCAAGTGCCTGACAATTATCAACAACCGCCTGCTGATAAGACTTAAACTCAGGAGAAAGTGCTTCTCCAAAGCAAACAGCCTTTGCAGCGATTGTGTGCATAAGTGGACCACCCTGTGTTCCTGGGAAAATTGCTTTGTTGATTGCCTTACCAAACTCTTCACGGCAAAGGATCATTCCGCCTCTTGGACCTCTGAGTGTTTTGTGAGTTGTAGTTGTTACAACATCTGCATAAGGAATTGGTGATGGATGAAGGCCAGCAGCAACAAGACCTGCTATATGTGCCATATCAACCATAAAGTAAGCACCAACTTCTTTTGCTACCTTGCCAATTCTTTCAAAATCAATTGTGCGAGGATATGCAGAAGCACCAGCAACAATAAGCTTTGGCTTCACTTCTTTTGCTGTTTGTTCAAGCTTATCATAGTCTAAAAATCCGTTGCTATCAACTCCGTATGAAACGAAGTTATAGTATTTACCTGACATATTAACAGGTGAACCGTGTGTAAGATGACCACCCTCTGCAAGGCTCATACCCATAATTGTATCGCCTGGCTCAACAAGTGAAAAATAAACAGCAAGGTTAGCCTGTGCTCCTGAGTGAGGCTGAACATTTGCAAATTCTGCACCAAAAAGCTTTTTAGCTCTTTCTATTGCGATATCTTCAACAACATCAACACATTCGCAACCGCCGTAATAACGCTTGCCTGAATATCCTTCAGCATACTTGTTTGTAAGCACGCTTCCCATAGCAGCCATAACTGCAGGAGAAACAATATTCTCTGAAGCTATAAGCTCGATATTACGCTGTTGACGAAATAATTCTTTTTCCATTGCCTGTCCGACTTCTTTGTCGATATCGGAAACAAATCCAATAGTATCCATAAGGTCGTTGTACAAAAAGATCATCCTTTCCAAACGATAAAATAACTTTATTTTGGTAAAATGATAACACACAACTACCATTTTCGCAACAGACAAGACAACATTTTTTATTATTGTCTTTTTTATAATTTAGTCTATAATGTTCATAAAGATTAAAAAATCTAAATGTCGTTCAATGCGAGGTGTTATAATGACAAAAAAAGAAAGAGCAAAACAATGCGTCAACGCTCTTAAGCAAGAGTATCAAGAAGCAATATGTTCACTTGTATATAAAAATCCCTTTCAATTGCTTGTTGCTGCTCGTCTGTCCGCACAATGTACAGACGCCAGAGTAAACCTTGTTACTCCTGCTCTTTTTGCAAAATACAAGACGCTAGACGATTTTGCAAACGCCAATCTTTCTGATGTTGAGACACTTGTTCGCTCTTGCGGATTTTATCACACAAAGGCAAAGGATATTATAGGCATGGCTACAATGGTTCGTGACAACTTTGGTGGCGTTGTGCCTGACAATATTGACGACCTCACAAAGCTTCCTGGCGTTGGCAGAAAAACTGCTAATTTGATTTGCGGTGATATTTATGGCAAACCTGCAATTGTTGCCGACACACATCTTATCCGCATTTCTAACCGCCTTGGTCTGGCAACTTCAAAAAACCCAGAAAAAGTTGAGCGTGAACTGCGTGCTATTTTACCGTCCGAAGAAAGCAATGATTTTTGCCACAGATGCGTTTTGCATGGCAGAGCAGTTTGCACCGCACGCAAGGCAAAGTGTGACGAATGCTGTATGAACAGTGCGTGCAAAAAAGTTCTGTGACGCTTGACATCACTATTAAAACAGTATTATACTTTTGGTTGTAGATGTTTTGTGTTAAGTTTAATTTTATTTGTTCTTACTCTATCATTTTAAACGAATGAAATATGTTTTATTACAAGCTTAACTCAAACTGCATAGTCTATAAAGCATGGGGGCGTAGCTCAGCTGGGAGAGCGTACGGTTCGCATCCGTAAGGTCGAGAGTTCGATCCTCTTCGTCTCCACCATTTGAAATTAAAGAAAAAGGACTTAAACTTTCGTGCTTTAAGTCCTTTTTCAATTACAATTTTTATGTTATACTGTATGCAGATTATGTGTGTGTTTTTCTTAAGGGAGTGTAGCCCGTGAAAATGCCAAGTACAATTGAAAATAATATGTTTGCTCCATGTGGTATGAATTGCATGGTTTGTTATAAGCATTGCTATTTAAAAAAATCTTGTGCAGGCTGTCTGGCAGGCGATTTAGGCAAACCAGAACATTGCCGCAAATGTAAAATCAAGGATTGTGCCAAAGATAAAGATATTTCATATTGCTACGAATGTACAGAATTTCCCTGCAAACAAATAAAAGCCCTCGAGAAAAGCTATAATACACGATATGGTGTAAGCATTATTCATAGCAGCATTACCGTCAGGGACAGTGGGATAGACACCTTTATGAAGGCTGAACTTGACAGATGGACTTGCCCGCATTGTGGAGGAATAATATCCTTACATGATGTCGAATGTAGCGAGTGCAAAGAAAAAACAACCTCAAAAAAATCAGCACAGTAATAATTGACTTAATGGTATCTATATTCACCTAATTTTCAATTAGATAACCTCATCACATAATTGCGTTGAGGTTTTCTATTTTTATGCATCATTGCTCATAAGGTATCGCCTTTAAAAACGAATTTTATATATTTGAGTGTGGAATTGTATTTACTTTGTTTTAACTTTGCACAAGAGAACTTTACCTCTTTGCAGGTGTACAGTTATGGTTATTTATTATAATATAAAGATTAATTATATGGAGTGATAAAAATGATACAATATTTTTCAAAATTAAGATTCGTTTCTGCTATCATCTCAATTTTAATTGGAACTTTTGCAACCCTAACGTTTTTACCTGTGTACGATGTATTAGATGAATGTGGGATGATTAATTACTATAACTTCTTGGAGATGCCCTTAGGTTCATTGGGTATGTCATATTTTCGTTTTGTGCTTACAATCTTTGTTGCAATTATTATATTAGCTATTTTCTTTGAAAAAGTCGCCGATAAAAAGCACAAAAAGTTACTTGACATTTTGCTTGAAGATTGTGAACCGAATGAATTTTTAAAGCGATATGAGCCCTTGACCAAAAAGAGCAAAAAACTAACTGAAATGCAAAAAGTTATATTGTCAAATTATGCTGTAGCTCTTGATGCCAAAGGAAGTACTACAAATGCAATAAAAATAATGGAACCATTAGTTAAAGAGCCTGTAAACAAAAAAGCTTATTTAAATCAAGTTTTATTTTATTGCAATTTATGTTCCTACTATTGTAACGAAGATATACACGATATCGACAATGCAAAAATTGCTCTTGAAAAAGCAAAAGATTTTTTCCTCCAAGCTGAAAATTACTTAAAATATAATGATGGTAGATTCCATATCGAACACGCTCAACAAAAAATCATGTTCCTTGAAGGGGATACAGATGCACCACTTAAATTCTTTTTGAACTCTCTTGACACTGCAAAAAGAAAACAAGAAAAAGTTTCTACCCACTATTTAATTGCTAAGATATATGAAAAAAGGCAGGATGAAAAGCAAAAAATAGAGCACCTCAAATTCGTTGCCGAAAGAGGAAACAAAATGTATATTGCAACAAAAGCAAGAGAAGAATTAAGCAAGATTGAAAACAATCAGTAAATATGAAACTAAAAACCTCACAGCATATCTTGAACTACCCAGTTTATGCAGACAAAAACTTTTATAAAAACCTGCTAATAGCTATAAGCTTACTATTTATCGATTTTTACAATAGGATAAGCAGGAGCATTAACAAAATCTTCAAATCCAACTATAGTTCCTATTCCCCCATCCTTTGTGACAAATTTTCTGCCTACTTTAAAAATATTAGTTCTATAAAATAACATTTTTACAATATCAGGATCATACTTTTCGCCACTATCTTCCCATATTTTTACCAAAGCCTGCATAGGAATTAAAGCTTCTCCTGAATAGCCGCTGACTAGTTTTTCATAGTCATGACATATGCTAATAATTCTACTAAACAGACTTATTTCTTTACCCTTTTTTCCGTTAGGAAAACCAGAGCCATCAAAATTTTCATGTCTATCTATCATTGCTTGTATAATGTTCTCTTGTCTTAACGATTCTATTTTTAATGCTGTCTTTAAAAATAATTCAATCTGTTTCTTATAATCTTCATCTTCCTCATTCATTTGAAATATATTATGGTTTATTTCGGGTTTTAAAAACGATGAAGTTCCAACATATTCAAACAAAGATACTATCGCCAAATTAATCAATTGATCGTTACTAAGTTCTAAACAGAGCCCTATCAAAAGAGCAAAACTTGTGGAATTAACAATATTTGTAAACAAACTACTGTCTGCCATTCTTAATTTCATAAAAGGCTTTTTTAGATCTTCATTATTATATAGCTTTTCAAATATTTCATTTTTAACAATTGACGCACGTAAATCCGTTTGCGATGTGTCAAGATATTTTTCAAAAGAACTAAACGAAGGTATTTTTAACAATGCATTTTTGAAATAGTTCTCCTCACCATTTTTACATGATGAAACAATTTGACCATTTATAAGTTCAACCATTACTTCATTTTCTTTAAAATCATCTATATAAAGAGGGTTTGACATTATTTCACCATATTGATTTACTATTTTTAATAATTCTTCCAGAAACTCTCTTTTTTTGTATTCTTCATTTTTTATAAATTCATTAAAAGATTTTTCATCCTCAGCTACAAGCACCCAAAAGCGAACTGGAAGTTGCTGTTTGATTTTTTCAATATAGTGCTTATTTAATTTTTTATATTTTTCCGATAAAAGCACTCTATCAACTCTATAAATAGGGTGCAAAACAATATCTCCAATATTAATTTCACTTATAGTTTTAAGTGTAAAAATTTTATTAGCAATCATAGTACAACTCCAATCAACAAAATGTTTTTAATTTTATTAATTACACTTTAAGTTTTATGCGATGTGCTTATAGCGATAAAAACTACTGTTCGGTTAAGTTCCACACACAAAACAGCAATCGTTCGTAAAAATTCTTCACTGTTATTAAAGTATCACAAATAGTAGATTTGTGCAACACCTACTGTAAAAAACGGGAACAAGCTCTATAATAGGCGTTTTTATATTTCAAAAGCCACAGCGTTAACCGTACGCTGTGGCTTTTACTTTATCTATTTTATTTATACCCCTTGAGTTGCTAAATCTTTTTTCTCGTTTTCGTTATATGTCTTTGCTTCTTCTTTTACCTCTATATTTTCAACTATAGGCTGTTTTGCATTTGCAAGCATTAGCTTTATCCTGTTTTCCTGATTAATTGCAGTTGCACCTGGGTCATAGTCGATTGCAACTATGTTAACATTCGGATTTTTCTCTTTAATAAGCTTCATAACGCCCTTGCCAACAATGTGATTCGGCAAGCAACCAAACGGCTGTGCACAAACAATATTTGTTGTGCCCTGTTCAATAAGCTCAAGCATTTCCGCCGTAAGCAACCATCCCTCACCCATCTTTGCACCAAGTCCCATATAACCTTTTGTTAGTGTGCATGTGTGTGCAAATGATGTTGGTGGTTCAAATGAGCCTTCCTCATTTATTGCGTCAATAATATCCTGCTGCTTTTTAACAAGAATTTTAAATAACATTTTTGAGACAAGTGCTTTTGCCTTCCCTGTACCATAGAGCTTTTCGTCTATTATTCCGTTATACACACAGTAAAGGCAAAAGTCCAGAAGACCCGGCATAACCGTTTGTGCACCTTCAGACAAGAGAAAGTCCTCAAGATTGTTATTTCCAAGTGGCGAGAATTTTACAAATATTTCTCCAACTATACCAACCTTTATTTTATTTTCATTGTGTTTTGGTATAGCTGCAAAGTCTCTTATCATCTGTACATAATTATGTTTTACTTCCTTGTAGCTTATCAGCTTTCCGCTGTTTTCCATGCCTGCTGTTAGCTTTTCAATCCACTGGTGTGCAAGTTTGTCACTGTCGCCATTTGTTATTTCATATGGCTTACACTGGTTTAACAAAAGCATTAGCAAATCACCATAGTTCACAGCATAAATCATTCTGTGCACCATTGGCAATGTTAGATTAAAGCCAGGATTGCTTTCAAGACCTGCAAAATTAAACGAAACTACAGGAACATATCCATAACCCGCTCTCTCCAGAGCCTTGCGAAGAAGTGCTATATAGTTTGACGCACGGCAACCACCGCCTGTTTGCGTAATCAACACAGCAGTTTTATGTGGGTCATACTTTCCGCTTTCAAGTGCATCAATAAATTGACCGATAACAAGAAGTGCTGGATAGCATGAATCGTTGTGAACATATTTAAGCCCACAATCTTTAACTTGTTTGCCTGAGTTCTTTAAAAGCTCTGTTTTATAGCCATATGAGGAAATTATTTTTGATATCATCTCAAAATGCATTGGTAGCATAGTGGGAATTAATATCGTGTAATCCTTTTTCATTTCTTTTGTAAAAAGAACTCTTTGTTCAGCCTGCTCCACAAGTCTCATTCCTTTCTTCCAGTGCTCCTAGCAAACTACGTAATCGTATTTTAACTGCACCGAGATTTGTTATTTCATCTATCTTTATCTGTGTGTATAGTTTTCCATTCTTTTCTAAGATGCTTCTAACTTCATCTGTTGTTATTGCGTCCAGTCCACAACCAAACGAAACGAGCTGAACCAATTCACAGTCAGAATTTTGGGCAACATAATTTGCAACATTATAAAGGCGTGCGTGGTAAGTCCACTGATTAAGCACCTTTACCTTTTGAGGTTTTACAAGGTCATATATGCTATCCTCACTAACAACAACAAAGCCAAGCGACGCTGCAAGCTTATCTATACCATGCCCAATTTCAGGATCAACATGATATGGTCTGCCCGCCAAAACCATTATACGCTTGCCATTTGCCCTTGCAAAAGCCACTGCTTTTTTGCCGTGGTCTCTAATTTCCTGCATCCAAGTATCATATGCGTCAAAGCCTTTTTTAACAGCCATGCGAACCTGAATATAATTTATGCCACCAAAGTTTTTTGAAATCATTGAGTACAATTCTTTTGAAAGCTGTACTTGATTGTTTAGATTGAGATACGGGTATAAAAATTTTGTTTTTTGAAGCGACTCAACATTCGCATTCAAAAGCTCAGAATAATATGCAACAACAGGACAATTATAATGATTGTCACTGATTTTTTCGTTAACATTGTAGGTAAGGCAAGGATAAAATATTGCATCCACACCCTGATCAACAAGCTTTTCGATGTGTCCATGCATAATCTTTGCGGGATAGCAAGCCGTGTCAGATGGAATACTAAACTGACCCTTGCTGTAAAGCCTTCGGTTTGAAAGCCCCGAAAGAACAACATTAAAGCCAAGGCTTGAAAAAATGGAGTGCCAAAGCGGTGCAAGCTCATACATTCCTAGAGCAAGTGGAAGCCCTATTGTTCCTCTTATACCGTTTGTTTGCTCAAGTGCCATCAACTTATCTCTTTTATATTGATGTAAATTCGGTATAGCGTCTGCTTTTTTGAGCGTTTTGCCTGCTCCTTTTTCGCACTGATTTCCCGAAACAAACTTTTTGCCGTCTCCAAATGTGTTTATTGTAAGGTTGCATTTGTTTGTACAACCTTTACAAGCAACTGCCTTTGATTCGTGCACAAAGCTTTTTAGCTGTTCTGAAGTAATCATCTCTGAACTTTTAAGACCAAGAGATTTTGCGTAAAGTGCCGCACCATATGCACCCATAAGCCCTGCAATTTGCGGACGAACAACATCACAGCCAAGTTCTTTTTCAAAACTACGCAAAACTGCATCATTTAAAAACGTGCCGCCCTGAACAACAATTTGGCTTCCCAGTTCATCTGCCGAATTTGCTCTGATTACTTTGTAAATTGCATTTTTAACAACACTCATTGAAAGACCAGCAGAAATATCTTCAACTCCTGCACCGTCTTTTTGAGCCTGTTTAACCGATGAGTTCATAAACACTGTGCAACGAGAACCCAAATCAACAGGTGCTTTTGCAAACAATCCGAACTTTGAAAACTCTTCAATTTCATATCCCATAGAACGTGCAAAAGTTTCGATAAACGAACCACAGCCAGATGAACAAGCCTCGTTTAGCAATATGCTATCTATTGAATTATTGTGTATTTTAAAGCACTTTATATCCTGACCACCAATGTCAAGAATAAAATCAACTTTGGGGTTAAAGTGACGTGCGGCAGTAAAATGTGCCATCGTCTCAACTAATCCCTCATCAATATGAAAAGCGTTTTGAATAAGCTCTTCACCATAGCCAGTAACCGCACTTGTAACTATTTTTATGTGCTCACCGCACAGCTTATATATTTGCTCTAACTGCTTTTTGATAACCGCAACAGGATTGCCTTTATTAGAGTTGTAATATGTGTAAAGAATTCTATCGTCATCTGTTATAAGCGTAACCTTTGTTGTTGTGCTTCCGCAGTCAATTCCCAAATAAGCATCACCTTGATATTCATTTGGGTCAGCGGTTGCTACAATTGCCTTCTTGTGGCGTGCTTCAAACTCATCAAAATCCTTTTGACTTTCAAAAAGAGGCTCTAAATGAGCAGTTTCTACCTTTTCAGAAGCGCTTTTTTCAATGCTTTCCACTAGTTCTTTATATGTGAATGTTTTTTTCTGCTTTGATGCATAGATTGCAGCACCTATAGCAACGGAAAGACGACCATATTCAGGAAATCTTGCATCCTCTGGTTGCAACTTCAAAGTGCTTGTAAAACGGTCACGCAGACCTTTACAATAATAAAGAGGACCACCAAGGAACATAACCTTGCCCTGTATTTTCCTGCCTTGAGCAAGCCCTGCAATAGTTTGGTCAACAACCGCTTGATATATGCTAACTGCAATATCCTGCTTGCGTGCACCCTGATTGAGAAGTGGCTGAATGTCTGTCTTTGCAAAAACTCCACAACGTGAAGCTATTGGGTAAATACGCTGATAATCAAGGCTTAACTCGTCCAGCTCCTGAGTGCTGACATTCATAAGAGTTGCCATCTGGTCAATAAATGCACCTGTGCCACCTGCACAAGTACCATTCATTCTCTCGTCTGTACCGCCTGTTAAAAAGACTACTTTTGCGTCCTCTCCTCCAAGCTCTATTACAACATCAGTATCGCTCGCAAGTTCTTTAACTGTTTCAGCAGTTGCAAAAACCTCTTGCACAAACGGAATTTTTGCATGCTTTGCAACGCCAAGACCTGCCGAACCTGAAACAGAAACGCACAGTGCCTCACCCTTTGTTAAACTTTCAGTTCTCTGAACTAATTCCAACATTTTTTGGCGGACTTGTGAATAGTGACGTTCATAACACTCATACAAAACTTTGCCATCTTTTATCAGCACAATTTTTGCAGTGGTTGAGCCAATATCAATTCCCAAAGCCATATTTTTAACAGATTTTATTTCTGGTATTAAAATATTTTCCATTCGACATTTGCTCCTTGATGCTCACTTGATTTTAGCATTATTTATAATTTAAAGTAACAATACACACTATATTCTTTCTTTTATATAATGTCAATTAAGCATTTGTTAACTTTTAATTTTTTTCTTATAAAAATATACCGTTTTTGCTTGATTTTTATATTTATAGTAAATTATTGTGCTTCTTATTGGGTATACTTGACTTTTCACTCTCATTATATTAGTATGTTTGTTGTATAAAAATTAGGGGGAATTTTGGTGCTTAATTCTGAAAAAACCATGGAAAAAGTCGTGGCTCTTTGCAAGAGCCGTGGATTTATATATGCTGGAAGTGAGATTTACGGCGGACTTTCCAACACTTGGGACTACGGTCCACTTGGTGTTGAGTTCAAAAACAATGTTAAGCGTGCCTGGTGGCAGAAGTTTGTATACGAAAATCGCTACAATGTAGGTCTTGACTCAGCTATTCTTATGAACCCACAGGCATGGGTTGCTTCTGGACATGTTGGCGGATTTTCTGACCCGCTTATGGACTGTAAGGACTGTAAAACACGCCACCGTGCAGACAAACTTATTGAGGATGCTGGTGTTAATCCTGCTGGCTGGTCATTTGAGCAGATGTCTGATTATATCAAGGAACAAAATATTGTTTGCCCAGACTGCGGCAGCTGTAACTTTACAGATATACGCAAGTTTAACCTTATGTTTAAAACATTTCAGGGTGTTACAGAGGATAGCAAAAACGAGATTTTCCTTCGCCCAGAAACTGCACAGGGAATTTTTGTAAACTTTGCTAACATTCAGCGTACAACACGCCGTAAGGTTCCTTTTGGTGTTTGCCAAGTTGGCAAGTCTTTCCGCAACGAAATCACTCCAGGCAACTTTGTTTTCCGTACTCGTGAGTTTGAGCAGATGGAACTTGAATTTTTCTGTAAGCCAGGCACAGAACTTGATTGGTTTGCATATTGGAAAAACTATTGCAATCAGTGGCTTTTGTCTCTCGGCATTAAAACTGAAAACTTAAAGCTTCGTGACCATGAGCAAAAGGAGCTTTCTCACTATTCAAATGCAACAACAGACTTCGAATATCTTTTCCCCTTTGGTTGGGGCGAGCTTTGGGGCGTTGCAAGCCGTACCAACTTTGACTTGACTCAGCATCAAAACACCTCTGGAAAGAGCCTTGAGTACTTTGACCAAGAGTCAAACGAAAAATATCTCCCCTATGTTATTGAGCCGTCACTTGGTGCTGACCGTGTTGCTCTTGCTTTCCTTTGTGAGGCTTATGACGAAGAGGTTGTTGACGAAGAAAAAGGCGACACAAGAGTTGTTCTTAGACTTCACCCTGCACTTGCACCCATTAAGGCTGCTGTTTTGCCTCTTTCAAAGAAGCTTAACGACGAAGCTGACAAGGTTTTTTGTGCACTTGCAAAGAAATTTAATGTTGAGTATGATGACGCAGGTTCAATTGGTAAGCGTTATCGCAGACAAGATGAAATCGGAACTCCATTTTGCATCACCTATGACTTTGAATCCGTTGAAGACGGCTGTGTGACAGTCCGCGAAAGAGATACAATGGATCAGGTTAGACTTCCAATAAGCGAACTTGAGGCATATATTTCAAGCAAACTTGAGTTTTAAACATGATAACATTAAGGACAAAGAATAAACATTTCTTTGTCCTTTTTTTATTTTTTCTTTTAATATAATCTTAACTTTTTAGGTGTTAAATTTTAGTAAACGGGCGCTATAATAGCTAAAGTTAAACAATGTCGGTATTAAAGGATGATTAACTTGAGCCCCAAAAGAAGAAGAAAAAAGAAAAGTAAAAAACCACTATTTTTTATATTCCTTATAATTTGCGTTGTCTTAGTTTTTGCTGCTTTCAAAACCAACTACATTAGCAAGCCCAATCTTGCAGTCATTTCTAATTATTATGAAAAGTATGCTCACAGATGTACTATTAAGCAAATTGATACGGAGGACCTTGAAACTGCAACCTTTTCAATACAAATGCTTAAAAGCAATGATTTGGTTAAGTTTAACCAGTCTCTTATGTTAATTAATCAAGAGCATTTGTTGAACAACGATTTTGTTCCCGATATAATTAATTATAAAGATACTGGAGTAGAGTTGAATCGGTGTATGCATGACAGTTTTTCATCACTTTCTAAAAAGATAACAAATGAGTTTTCAACTCCTCTTTATGTATCCAGCAGTTATAGAACAAAAAAGGATCAACAAGAGGTTCTTCAAACCCACAAGGACACCGCAACAGATGTTGGTGCAAGTGAACACCAAGCAGGGCTTGCCCTTGATGTTTATGTAAAATACTATTCTGGCAAGTCGTTCATAAAGTCAGATGCAGGAAAGTATGTTAATTCCAGTTGCTGGGAGGATGGATTTATCATCCGATATCCCCGTGGTAAGAGTGCTGTAACAGGAATAGACTATGAGCCGTGGCACATTCGCTATATTGGGATCCCTCATTCGGAAGTAATCTTTAAGAATGATTTAACACTTGAAGAGTATGTTGAAAAATTAGAAATAGGTAGTTTTTATAAGATTGGCAATTATATAGTCACTCGCCAAAAAATTGGAGATACTATTTTGCTCCCAAATCACTTTTTAGAATGCATAATTTCTCCCGATAATATGGGAAATTATATTGCAACAATAGAAATATAAATAATATTAAAGGCTGATATCAAACCCGATATCAGCCTTTTTGTTATGCCCTTTTCTTTTCACTTGTTAGTATCATTAATGATTCCTTTAATACTGCAACATTTTGCTGTGCTATCGGCACCTTAATAGATATATACGGCTTTGATCCCGCACTAACAAGAACTCTTCCACGCATAAGCTGAGATAGTCTTGAAACGCCTTTCATATCTATCTCGTTTGAATATAAAAGCAAATTCTCGCCTCTTTGACCAATCTCATAAATGCCAAGTTGTGCCGCTGTGTTTCTAAGTAGAGAGACCTCAATAAGTCCAAGAACACTCTCTGGCGGTTCACCAAAGCGGTCTATCAATTCATCTGTTACATCCATTGCATCATCGTTTGTACGCACGTCTGCAATTCTACGATATATCGCAAGTCTTTGTGGAACACTTGTTATATATTCATCTGGAATATGTGCGTCTATCTGAACATCAATCAAGCACTCTTTTTGCTCTTTCTTTGGCTTCTTGTCTTTTTCCTCTTCCACCGCTTCGCTAAGCAATTTGATATACATATCATAGCCGACTGCTTCCATGTGGCCATGTTGCTGTGCTCCCAAAACATTACCCGCTCCACGAAGTTCCAAATCTCTCATTGCAATTTTAAATCCAGAGCCAAACTCTGTGTATTCTCTGATTGCAGAAAGCCTGCGTGTTGCAATCTCGCTTATTTCTTTACCTTTTGTAAAAGTAAAATATGCCGATGCACGACGTGAAGAACGACCTATTCTTCCTCTTATCTGATGTAATTGTGCAAGACCTAACGCATCTGAATTTTCTATTATCAGCGTGTTAACGTTTGGCACATCCACGCCTGTTTCTATTATAGTTGTGCACACAAGCACATCAATTTCAGCATCTAAAAGCCTACGCCAAACATCGCTCAACTCTTCCTCTGTCATTTTTCCATGCACCACTGCTATGCGTGCGTCTGGTAAAAGTTCAGACAGATTTTTTGCAACCCTTGCAATTGTTTCAACCTTGTTGTGCATATAGTAAACCTGCCCGCCACGACGCAGCTCTTTTTCTATTGCATAGGTCACAACGCCCTCATCATATTCCAAAACATAGGACTGAACTGGGTGTCTGTCCTGCGGTGCTTCTTCAATAATAGACATGTCTCTGATGCCTGTCATTGCCATATTTAGCGTTCTTGGAATAGGCGTTGCTGAAAGAGTTAGCACATCAACATTTGGGAACATTTCTTTTAATCGTTCTTTTTGAGCAACGCCAAAACGCTGTTCCTCATCCACCACAAGTAGTCCCAAATCCTTGAACTGAACATCTTTTGAAATAAGCCTGTGCGTACCGACTATCAAATCAATACTGCCACGACGCATCCCTGTTGTTATCTTTTTTTGCTGTGCTGGTGTGCGGAAGCGAGACAGCATCTCAGCTTCCACAGGGAATCCGTCAAATCTTTTTAAAATTGTTTGATAATGCTGAAATGCAAGAATGGTTGTTGGCACGAGAATTGCACACTGTTTGCCGTCTGCGATACATTTAAAAGCTGCACGAAGAGCAACTTCTGTTTTTCCAAATCCAACATCACCGCAAAGTAATCTATCCATCGGATATGGCTTTTCCATATCCCTTTTTATTTCATCTATGCAACGCAATTGGTCGTCCGTTTCGTCATACGGGAAACGTCGTTCAAAGTCGTTTTGCATGTCAATATCAGGCGAAAAGGCAAATCCAGGGGTTTTTATTCTCTTTGAATAAAGCTCTATCAACTCCTTTGCCATATCTTTAACCGCACCACGAACTTTGTTTTTCGCTTTTTCCCATTCGTTTCCACCAATGCGGTTTAGCTTAACTGTTCTTGATTCTTCACGAGGTCCAATGTATTTTGCCACAGTATCAAGCTGTGTTACAGGAACATACAAAACATCCTGCTTTGCATATTTTATCTTTATATAATCCTTTGTAAGCCCGCCAACTGTAAGGCAATTTATACCGTCAAAAACACCTATGCCATGTGTTGACTGAACAACATAGTCACCCTTATGAAGTTCGTCAAGGTTTGTAAAGGCGTTTGCTATCTTTTTTGCTTTTTGCTTTTTGGTTTGCTGTTTTTCTGTTTGCCTTCCTTGAGTTATCATAAGGAATTTAATTGCTGTATAATCCATTCCTGCTGAAAGGCTGCCAGGCATTATGCTTATTTGTCCCTTTGCAATTTCTTGCGGAGGCTTTTTGAAAAATACCGCGTTATAGCCATCTTGCAAAAGTTCGTTTGCTAAATTTTTTGCTGCCTTATCTGTACCTGCCATAATTGCCACTGTGTAATCGTCGATATTTGAAGGCAAAAAATCATCTTTAAGAACAGAAACAGCACCGCTCCAAACAGATAACTGTTGCGGTGTTATGCTATAAAGTTCTCTTATTGGGGTATCAAAGCTACCCCTTGCAAATGTGTCTGCATATATTGCACCGTAGTCTTTGTAAATCCCGCAAAGCGAAGAAAAGTCGAGTAAAAAGTCATCAAGCCCACGGCAAAGTGTTCCGTCCTCAAATGCTGATTTTATTTCCTCGTGCATTAGCTTTGTTGTAGCGTGTGATTTTTCTTTTACTGACTGAGTTTCGCAAACAAAAAGTTGGCCGTTTTTTAAATAGTCAAATATTGTTGCAGGCTTTTTATAGGCAAGCGACAAATATTTGTCAGAAGATGAAACCTTTACTCCCTGTGAAAACGCCTGTGCGTCCTGCAATAATTTTTGCTTTGCATTTGCACTTGATTTTCCTTTAATCGTCCCTGCAAAAACTTCTATCTTTTGTGCCAATTCTTCCAAGCTATCAAACAGAACCTCAGTAGATGGCGTTATTGTTATTTTGTTTATATTCTCACCACGTCTTTGCGTTGCAACATCAAACTCTGCCATTGTGTCAATGGTGTTGCCCCAAAGCTCAATACGAACTGGAGACTGCCTGTGTGGCGGAAAAAAGTCAATTATTCCACCTCTAATTGCGAACTGCCCCGTGCCTTCTACTGTGTCCGCTCTTGAATATCCTGCCTTTAAAAGAGCCGTAGCTATTTGATTTACCTCAATATCCTCGTTTTGCTTAATTGTTATTGACCTTGAGTCAAGCTCTGAAGGTGGAATTGTTTTTTGCACTGCCGCACCAACACTGCAAACAACAACATCATACTTTCCTTTTACCATATTCATAAGAACACCAAGGCGTTGTTGCTCATACTCTCTGCTCTGTGCCTGAACATCGGCAAATGAAATATCACGAGAGGGATAAAAATATGTTGTTGTTCCCATTGCTTGTAAATCTTTGGTTAGTTTTTGTGCCGACGCCTCGTCTGGAGTCAGTACCAGTCCTTTTTTGCCACTATCTGCACATAGTGAATGGATAAAATGTGCCCTGTGGATTAACGAAACTCCAACAAGACCAAGTGGAGTTTTACCGCCGTGCATAGCACGCAGTATCGCAGCATATTCATCGCTTTTATTTAACACTTTAGAAAAACAAGACATATTTTATACACTCCATATAATAACTAACGCACAAAGCCCCAACTCCATAGGAGAGGGGATATGATATATTCTAAACTAAAACATTCTAAATTCATATTATTATTTTATGCACTAAGAATTGTATAAATTCATGGCTTTTTCGACATCGCCTTTTATAATAAGCTTCGACGCCTCGATTGCACTCTCTATCGCACCATCAATTTTCTCTTGGTCTTTTTTATCAATTTTTGAAAGCACATAGTCCGCAAGCAGATAATCATCATACGGCTTGCCACCTATCCCAAGCTTGATGCGTGGAAAATCCTGTGACTTTAAATGATCTATTATACTCTTGATTCCATTATGTCCGCCGCTTGAACCCTTACGCCTTATTCTTAGATTGCCTGGATCAAGGCTAATGTCATCAAAAATTATAAGTACATTTTCTGACGGGATTTTATAAAAATTTGCCGCCTGTGCCACTGCTTCTCCGCTGTTGTTCATAAATGTTTGGGGCTTCATAAGCAGACACTTTTCGCCTAATATGTTAACCTCTGCAATAAGTGCATTGAACTTTGACTTATCCACCTTCACACCAAGTTCTTTAGCCAGTGCGTCAATAAACATAAAGCCAACATTGTGTTTTGTTTTTTGATATTTAAGCCCGGGATTGCCGAGCCCTGCTATTAAATACATTT
>Ga0209639_1000983_pt1 | contig 32809 bp, 25 predicted proteins | sample EPASupsiteHSE605_FD_187268 | JGI IMG/M metagenome (GOLD analysis project Ga0209639, IMG submission 187268) | Bioremediated contaminated groundwater from EPA Superfund site, New Mexico - Sample HSE6-05 (SPAdes) (version 2) | ecosystem: Environmental > Aquatic > Deep subsurface > Groundwater >... | reverse complement strand
AAAATTGCAGGAAATATTGGGAAATCTGAGTGGTAGCATTGAAAACTCGTCAGCAGCCGTTTTTGCTGAAAAACGCCGTACCGATAAGGTATTGTTGATTGTGATTACATCAAACAAAGGCCTTTGCGGAGCTTTCAATGCAAATATTATCAAAACTACTGTTCGCCTGATTCAGGAAAAATATACTGAAAATCAAAAGAATGGTACACTTGAGCTCATCTGTATCGGGAAAAAAGGTTCCGAATTTTTTAGCCGTCGCAATTACAAAGTGCTGGAGCGTCTCGACCATATTTTTGATCACCTTAGCTTTGAACAAATATCTCCTTTGGCCGAACGCTTAATCAGCGACTTTGCCCAAAAGCGTTACGATCATATCGAAGTAATTTACAACCAATTTAAAAATGCTGCTTCACAGTATGTAACTACGGAGCAATATCTTCCGGTTGTGGCTTCCGAAGTTACCGTAGCGACAACGTCTGAACCCGATTATATTTTTGAGCCCGGTAAAGAAGAGATTGTAGGCGAGCTTTTGCCCAAAACACTTAAAATCCAGCTTTACAAAGCCATTTTAGACTCTTTTGCAGCAGAACATGGCGCACGTATGACTGCAATGCATAAAGCTACAGATAACGCTCAAGAATTGCTTAAAAACCTGCGTCTGTCTTACAACAAAGCCCGTCAAGCTGCCATCACCAACGAAATTCTCGAAATTGTAAGTGGTGCTGAAGCATTGAAAAGTAATTAAAGCATATACTCAAATATTCGAAAGAGCTGTATGATTACCTCATTCAGCTCTTTTTGTTTTTTCATCCTTATGTCTAGTTTCCATTGCTCTGCTACGGACTGGATATTCGCAATTGAGAAAAAAGCTTACAAAAAAACAGGCTGTCAAAATGAATTTGACAGCCTGTTTTTTTGTAATTTATTTTTTGATTAACCAGCCAAAGTAAATTTAATAGGCATGTTAAACTGAACGCGAACCGGTTTCCCTCGTTGTTTACCAGGATTCCAACGAGGCATATTCTGAATAACGCGAATTGCTTCTTCATCGCAACCGCCGCCTATACCACGTAATACACGTACATCTCTTACACGTCCGTCTTTTTCAACAACAAAGGTAACATAAACAGTTCCCTGAATTTGACTTTCGCGAGCCATTTGAGGATATTTTATGTTTTCAGCAAGATATTTGATACGTGCTTCATCACCACCCGGATAACCCGGCTGATCTTCAACAACAGTGAAGATTTCTGTTTCCTGTGTTTCCGTTTCTTCAACCTGTGTGGGCGCAACATAAGTTTCTACCTGTGTGTTTTCATCTGCTTCAGCATCAATACTTAAATTCGTTTCAACTTCAGTCTTATTGTCCACAATTTCGAGTACTGTAGTAACCTGTTGTGGTGGTGGTGGCGGCGGCGGTGTATTTTGCTGGGTATTTAAAACTGTTTCCTCCATTACTTCAGATTGCTGCCTTACTCCCATGTCAATGATTTTTGTGTCATAACTTTTATATTCGAAGGCAAACAATACGAAACCGAGGGTAATTACTAAACCCATTTGAAAAAAAACGGGACTTTTCCTTTCAAGATCCGCTTTTTCAGACTTTTTCTGTTCCATTGTTAATTAATTTAATAATAATTTCTTTCAAAGTGTTCAAGTGCGTTTTGGGTGCTAAGTTACAAAGAAATTCACTTACCTAAACTTTATACGTTATTTTTTTTGAAGGTACTATTTATAACTCACAATAAATCAATTATAATCCCTTTACAATTGAAAATTGATTTATTATGGCTTGTCATTAATATCCTAATATCTCAATCGGAATATCCTGAGCAAATAGTTTTAAAAAACGCAGCTTTTAAAAAGATATTGCCTTTTCCAGAGAATTCATAAAATTTTTGATCCTGATAAATACCTGTTTTTTAAACAATTGCAAACTAACTGGCTAATGAAAATCTGATAGGCATTTTTAGCAAAACACGTACAGCTTTCCCCCTTTGTTTCCCAGGCATCCAATTAGGCATATTTTGAACCACACGAACCGCTTCTTCATCACAACCACTTCCAATTCCTTTTTCAATTTTGATATTCGAAATACTTCCATCCTTTTCTATAATAAAAACAACAACCACACTTCCCTGTACTGAATTGATTATCGCTGTATTGGGATAAACTAGTTTTGATCTGATATAATTTATTCTTTCCATATCCCCTCCCGGAAAGCTTGGAAACTCGTCAATAATTGTATAGATTTCGTTATCGTTCACCTCCTGTTCATTCGTAATTTCAGGATTTCCGTACTTCTCTGTTTCCTCAACATCTGTTTCAGAAGGCAAATCCATTTCTCCCCCATTATCTTTGTTATCAATGATTTTAATAATATTCGCTTTCTGCACTTCAACCGGAACTTCTACGGGAGCCTGAATCCTTTCAACTTTCAGATCCATCTCTTCTGGAAAAGGGATATCCCCTTTGTATTCCGGGAAAACAAGATCGTCTGATACCTTTGCTTCATAATTTAACACTGTAAGTACAATGGATAATGATATTACCAGTCCTATTTCAAAAAACAAAAATACTTTGTTTTCTAAATCTGCTTTAGGCGATTTTTTTTGTTCCATAACCAGTGTTTCTTAAACTGATTGTATTTGGATAGAGTAAATATTTACTATTATGCCAATTGTAATTGCAAAATAATTTTACAATAATTAATGCCAATACTACTTGAAAATATCTCAACGAGACGAAGGCAAAATGGACTATTTGAAAGTGTAATCGGTATTTTATTAACAGGGCTAGCAAATTATACAATCATAACTGTAAATACACACAACAAATATGTATAACTAACGGTACTTCAATAATGAAATTATATTCAAGGTTAAAAAAAACCTTAGGAATCTTTATGGGAATGAAAAAAGCTGTTTAAAAAGCAGAATCACTGATTCTAATGCTTCTTAAACAGCCTCTCTATTATAAAGATGAATATTTATTCGCCAATGTGAGCTATATATTCTTCTGCACTTAAAAGGCCTTTAACCTGTGAAGGATCGCTTATTTTTACTTTGATAATCCAACCTTCTCCGTAAGGATCTTTGTTGATCAGCTCTGGTGATGATTCAAGACCCGGGTTGAATTCAATAACTTCACCTGCAACTGGCATAAACATATCTGAAACTGTTTTTACTGCTTCAATCGTACCAAATGATTCTTCTTTGTCAAGAGTTTCTCCTTCAGTTTCAACTTCAACAAATACGATATCACCTAACTCTTTTTGAGCATATTCGGTAATTCCTACAAAAGCAAATTCGCCTTCTACCTTTAACCATTCGTGGTCTTTGGTGTACTTTAAATTTTCTGGTATTTTCATGGATTATATCTATTGATAATGATGTTTTCGGTTTTCAAAATTACAATTTTTTGGATTCCAATTTACGATTTCAGATTTTTCTCTTCGGTATCATATCTTTTCTCTGGTTTTTTATGGAGCCAAAGAAAATCGCACACTAATCCCCGCATTGGTGGTTGAGTTGGGAAATGAATTTGATATGTATGGATTATTGATTACTTTATCGAAAAATGCTCGTAAAGTAAATCGATCGCTAACCTGATAATCGGCTGAAGTATTGAGTGATATTACATTCTGACCTGCTGATATCTGATTCACATTCTGATCTACTCTTCTCAAAATTGTTTTATTTGATCGTATAGAAAAGTCACATTTCAGATTAAGATCACTCTTTATTTTTTTGTTACTTCTTCCTGAAACTATGTTAAATGATACATCTTTAAAGCGATAGCCAATCCCGATAATCAGTTCATTGCTGATTACTTCGGTCATTTGGTTATTTACAAAACTGAGCGAAAGAGTACGCGATTTTTTGATTTCAAAATTTGTAAGCAAACTATTTTGCCAGCCTAAATCAATCTTAATCAACGGGCTGAACTGTTCGGTAATCATCACCTGATCTATCTGTTTTTCAGGAATATAGTTTCCAATTAAGTTTTTTACAATCTGATATCCGTTTTCATCGGTTTTGTAGTTAATATTTGTTGCATAGCTTCCAACAGAATACGTTGAACGATACGCATTTGAAATCGTTACTGTTCTGAAAATCTTTTGGATAGACTTTATTTTTGTCAAGCCATTATAGGTAATTTGCCAGTTTGGAATTGGAATTTTTGGGAAGGGATTTAAACCAATGCTTCCTGCATTCCGACCACTGTAAGCTGCAAGAAATGCCGGAATCAAAACTTGTTGTGAAGTAGGGCCATATCCTTTGGGATATTTCAATCCTGATACTGTATCCAACTCATATTCCGGATTATTCGTAAAGTTTGGATTTCCATTGGCCAAACGTTGTGCAACTACAATTCGGTTATCGAGAAATGTTTGAAAAACTTTGTTCGAATTATCTTCATTATCGCCAACAAATGCAGTTGCAATTGTCATATAAGTCATACTAAAGCTACCGGTAGTGGTTGGTGAATATGCTTTGAATTCTCCATTAGCATTGGCTTTGTAGTACTCATTATGATTTTCGGTATAGTTTCTGTTTGCCGTAAAGTCAATTTTAAAGTCACGGAATGGTTCAAAGGTCGTTCTGAAATTAATGGTTGTGGTATACTTCGTGGCATAAGGAGTATTCAGCAAAGTATCTTTCGATAGCCATCCATTTCGTGCTGCTTTTTCACGAATATCTTCCTGCGATCCAAATACAAATCCAAGACCAGGCGCATTTTGTGTAAAATTATTTCCGATTACATCCGGTTCTGGGAAAAATCCTGGTAAAACAGTACCATTGCCTTCGGTGAAGGTGATCTGAGCTGTTTTAAAGCCCATGATAAAGCGGAATAAACCTGAGTAAATTTCTTTAAAATAGTCAATCTTTTTAACTGAATCCTGTTTTGCATCAAGCCCTTCATCCGCTTTCAGGACGGACTTTTTTACCTGGGTTCTGCCCCTATCGTTACCGGCACCTCGCTCCCTGTCTTTTGACGAGCCTGATGACTGTACCTGATTTATCTTTTTCAGGAATGGAACTTTGTTATAAAGGGTTGTAAGGTTCAGGGATCCGTTTAACTGTTTATTGTTTGAGTTTTCGATAGTATTTCCAAGTCTTTTTAATGTTACGGGCGATCCCGTCCAACGGTATTCACTACTGTAACGAGCCGAAGAAGAAAGCCAGTCGAAGATTGGGATCTTATTAATAGGAATGGTATAGTTAGCTGCAAAGGTTTGCGTAAACAATTGCATACGTCCCATATTCAATATGTTTGTCCAGACAGAATCACGTTTTTCACGGGTATCTATTCTCCCCTGAGGTTCATCAATGGCAGCATTTGCATTTGCATCGTACTCTAATTGTACCGATGTAGCCGGGTCATAACGTAACGAATAAATGCGTTGCCATTCAAATTTTTTATAGTAAGTTGGTTCGATAATAATTAAACCCTGACTTTTGTTTCTAAGCTTACTTTCATTGAATTCACGTAACATTTCTGTTCTGAATGACAATAACTTAGGCGTTAAATGGAAATTAAAATCCTTAATCAAAGCCAAGTATCTCTTATTCAGAAATTTAATTTTCGAAAGTGGTTTATAGTTTTTAGGTTGATTGGAAAAATTATATCCAAATCCGCCCCTATATGTTTTCTTTGAATCGTATTCAATATCAATATTGCGTTTGTATATTTCCGAATACGAATATGATACATTGAAATTCTCAATATCATACACTTTATTTTTATCCGAAACACCTGTCCGGTCCTTGCGAACATTAATCAAGTTGATGTTTTTACGAGTAACAACATCCTGAACCACATTTAAAACGGAATCTTTCTGACGATCGGTTTTGTAAGAATTGAGATCGTTTGCAAGTTTAACATCCGGGTCCATCGGATTATACTCCGGGTTACTTACCTGACTCGAGTAATCATAATGCAACGGAATACGAATACCTAGTTTTTCCGGCAAGAATTTACCAAGTTCAAGATTTGTGGCAACATCAAAAGAGGTAATATTTTCTTTTTGAGTTTCGTTGATTTTCTTTTCAACACTTCCAAAACCAGCAGTACTGTAAGTTCCCGAAAGCTGGACATCTCCAAGGTCGGCAAGCTGTGCTCTTACCCTTGCAGTTGCAGCCCAGCCGGTTTTGTCGTTAAAATCAGTTAATCGTAACTCATTAATCCAGACTTCGGCAGATTTTGGCATCATATCATCATCATCGCTAACCAGTTGCTTTTTTGGATTTCGCACCCCGATTAAAATGGTTTTCACACTGCTAATACTTGGAGATCCCATAACCGTAACCTTCGCATTACCAATGTATTCATAATACGGAGTATTCAAACTGATATTGGCATTTCCACCTCTCATCTTTTCGTTGCGATGTTCTTTGATAGAGACTAGTTTTTCGAGATCAATATTTACATTGTTTGCTTCCGGCCAAATTGCATCAGGATTTAAAGCACTGGTGTACCAATCGGTATATGAGAGAGGAATATCGTATTCATAAAAGTTTTGTTTAAAATCAGAACCTACCCTGATAAACAAGTGCAATTCTCCAGCTTTAGGATTATCGTTTGCATTTACTTTTTCTGCATGAGCATACAATTTCAAATATTTAAACTGACGAAAATCGAAATCGGTAGTTTTATAAATTGCACGGGCATCACCATCAGCCAGGTTTATAAGTCTTAAACTTAAAGATTGCTCATTGAGTTTCTGCAAGTTTGTACTTGCCTGATTTACTTCTCGTTCTATTCCACTTGGGATAACATATGGGACAGGAGTACGCTTGCCATTTTCTTCAATATTTACTGCAGAAACATCAAATGATGTTTGTCCGGCAGGATTTCCGGGAACATAATCACCTGGCATTAAAAGATCGCTGTTATATTTTCTCCATTCACCTCTTACCAGCTCAAGCGTTGCAAAACGAAGTGTAATGTTTTCTTCAAAGCCTTTGAGGAACATACGCATAAAACGGATTGACTGGAAATTCTGAATTTTCCCAACTACCTTATCCGGAGTTCGGATTGGTACTTTAAATTGGTACCATTTTACGTTTGTGGTGCCTCCATTCTGAAGTTTAACGCCTACCGCTTCATGAATATCCGTAATGTAATTCTGTCCTACAATCATCTTTTGAGGCTTTAAATCAATCACATATTGGTAGTAGTTTTCGGCTTCACTAAGAGTATTATCTTTATTAATATCTTCAGTATTTGGAAGGGGTGTTGATTGAGTTTGGTAACTCACACCCGAAACCTGTTCCGAAGCAGGCGAATTTCCTTCCGGATTATTGAAATATTTGTAACGTTCCGCAATTTTCACATTGTTATCATCATAATCAGGTCCACGAAAATAATGGTAATTATCAGCAGAAGGGTCATTTTCTGCTTTTTGATACGCAACAGACGATGCACCAAGTGTGGGATCTAATGCAATTCGTTTTATATACGTTGTATCAAAAAATGAACGTTCATCATTGGTTGATAATCCATCATAACCAACATCCTGATATTGGCGGGATGAAACATTATTGTCAAAAGCAAACACGAGAGACTGCAATTTAGGCACACGACCCCATTCTGTGGTGTCAACATTCGCTACAGTTGCAGTGGTAGGAAGTCCATTTTCAAAGCTTTTTCTTCCATCGCGTAAAATGTCTTCGGAAATATCTCCAAGATTGATATAGAATTTCCCTCCGGAGGATAATGGGTTTCCATTTTGCCCATCTTTTCCAATAAAAGGATCCATTACCCAAAATTCGAGATATTCTATGTTGGTTGCATCAAAATCGGAAGATTCTATTTTGCGTTGGACACCACCCCAGCGCGTTTCCGGATTTTTTAGTTTCCCATCTGGTTTTAAACCTGCTGAAAAACCAGGTTCACCAGATACATCATAGTTATATGAACCTCTTTCATCAGGGTAAAATGCAAGGTTGAACGTAGGTAAATTTGAGGGCTGACCATTCGGAAGCTCCTTGTTCGGAAACACTTCTGTTTCAAGAACTTCACGCACATACGGGAGTGACTGATCGTTTTTATCAATGTTTGAAGGAGTGTATTCGTTCCGATAGAATAATGGATCAATAATATACCAGGCAAGTAATGCACGGTTGTAACCATATTTCAACTTTGTTCCGATTGATGCTTCCGGAAACATTCCAAACTCAGTTTGCCCCTGAGGAGTGCTGGCAAATGACCACGCTCCCTGTGTTTTTAAGTCAATACCAGATTTACTTCCTTCAAAATCATCAATATATGTCGTTCCTGCATCTCCAATTGCACTGGAATGACCCGGAATAAAGTGAGCAAATTCACCATAAACATCAATGCGGGAAGGAACTTTTGTCGCATAAAATGGTAATTTATCGAGCATTTTTGTCAACCAACGCGATTCTGTTTGATACGCCAGGTCAATACCCCAGATAGTATTTGAAATTGGTTCGTCTCCATAGTTAACTTTTTGCGTTAATGGACTTTGATGAAGGTTTATCAATGTTGCTCCAATATTGAAATTTTTATTCACTTCGTAATTCGCATGGAAGCCCATCATTCGCTTTGTCATGATGTTAAACATGCTGTTACTTTCCATCGAAATGTTTACCGGAGCTCCTGAATTTAAAATCCCCTGATTAATAATTCTAACCCTACCCAGTGTATAATCAACAGTATAGTCAACATTTTCCGTAAGCAAAATACCTCCGGCTGAAACCTTTACAGAACCTTGAGGAATATTGAATCCGCCCAGATTAATTTCAGAACCGGCAGCTGATTTGTAAACACCCTCTAAATAATACTTATCCTTATCAGGATATTGCTGAGCCTCCGTTTTTGTAAGTGTATAAAGCGAATCAAAACAATATTTATTGGCAAATTGGTCGTCTCCTAAAATAACCCGTAAGTCTTTTCCAAAGGGTTCTACCAATGGAAAATATATTCTACCATTGGTGGCCTGAATTAAACCACCCTGAGTTGCAGCCTGATCCAGAAAATCAAAAACTCCATCCGGGTTTGGATTCATTTGAGAATCAAGCGTATCTAAGTGAAATAGTCGAATCAATGGAATTCCTTTTCGTGGGCCATCATTAAAATAGCCGGTTGGCACTCCATTCTCGTCTCCTGCATAAAGGATGTTTAAGCGAAAGTCCTGGGCATTAACCTGATAAGCACCCAATGAATAAACATTTTTCATCATAAGTTTCCACAGTGGACCTCGGGTATTCAGCGTGGTACTCTTTAATAATTTGACGATTAATGCTTTAGGATCGTTTATTCCCTGATCGGAAAATTCCCCAACCTGATAAATGACAGAATCCTGTCCGATAATATTGTATTGATATGCAACTGCTAATACCTGATCGGAATTAAGCGTTGTATTAATAGAGATAAAACCTAACTTGCTGTTATACGTAAATTCAGACGGATTCAACTTACGTGCACTTTCGACCTTTTCAAAATCCTGCCCCCCAAAAAATCCAAGAGAACTTTGTAAATAACTACTTACACTATTGATGTTTCGAACTTGTCCTGTATCAATAAGTTTTGTTAGATTATTTGACTCATTGGAAGGCATGCTATATGCAGGATTGCCAGTAAGTGCACCTGAATTTGGCTTTACTTCTCCCAAGTCTGTAAAAGCCACAATATTACGGTTATTGGTTGTGGGTGCTCCTATGTTGGTAACCCAAACTTCAATTTTGGTAATATTAATGTTCGAACTTACAATCGGAAGTGTTGAAAGAGCTCTATTATATTCATTTCTAAAATGATGACCGATGAAGAAGTGCTTGTTATCTTCATACTGATCTGCCTTAAAATTGAATGTAGATGTTTGTGCTCCGCCTTGTACGGAAATATTTCTTGACTCTGACTTTTGTTCCGAAAATACACCTGTGATTGTTGTTCTACCGAATTTCAACTTCGTTTTTATTCCAAACAAGCTTTGACTCCCCTGAATTAATGTACCATTGAGAGGAAGGTTAACATCTCCTGCTTCAAGCAATTGAAGTATTTCATCTTCTTTTCCTTCGTAACGTAACTTCAACTTGTTTTCAAAAGCAAAAGTTGATTCAGTATTGTAATTGGTCTTGAATTCAATTTTATCCCCAATTTTGGCAATCACACTCATTTGGATTTTTTCCTGAAAATCAAAATTAGTTGTACGTCTTTGACTTACATCGAGAGAAGGATCATCACGACGATTTGAAATAATACCAAAAATAAGCTCTGCAGAACCTTGAGGACGAATATCTATAGTATTGCTTCCGAAAATACGGTCAAAGACTTCTCCTCCAATTTTTAGCTGAGGAATAACCCCTCCCCTGCTTCCAATTCCTGCGGCCTTTGAGCGTTCACGCCAATAGTTACGAATTGAAATTTGTTCCTGAAGATCACTATATTCATCCATTGTCATCGGATAAGGAGTGCGATAATCCAAGCTTCCGACTTTACTGGTTAAGATATATTGATTGTTTACAGAATCATAAACAACTGTATTTGTAACATTTGCAGGATCATTTAAATAAAGGGGACTATTTGTAGGAAAACCATTGGAAAGATTATTGTTTTGAGGAATCGGAAAACGCAAAGAATCGGGAGGCGTTGTTCCCGGAATTGCTTCTGATTCATTTAAATGATCAAAAGGGTTCTGTGGCTTCCCTGACAGTTCAGGAGCAAGAAATAATATGGTAACAAACGAGCTGAGAAAAATCAGCTTAAGCAGTATATTGATTGATTGCTTCAATAGTCGGAGTTTTTTCAACTTACGTAAATCCATCATCTACAGTTAACTACCAGTAAACTAGAGTATTTTTAATGCTTGCTTGATCAAATTTTCCACGCTTAATTCAGGGGTTGAAGCAAGAATCTTGTCCAATGCCTTTTCTGCCTGTAATCGTACAAAGCCTAACATGACCAAAGCAGATAACGCTTCTTCGCGATTGGTATTGTATGGTTGCGAAGAATTATCCCCCAAAAACGACTCTTTTTTCAGCTTATCTTTCAATTCTATTACTAATCGTTGAGCAGATTTATTTCCAATCCCCTTGATTGTTTGCAAAAGCTTGACATTTTCATTAATAATTGCCAATGCTAAATCATCGGGAGGTAAGGAAGATAATATCATTCGGGCAGTATTTGCACCTACACCCGAAACTCCTATTAAAAGACGGAACAATTTCTGCTCCACTTCGTCATAAAAACCAAAAAGGACATGAGCATCTTCTCTTACAATGAGTTGCGTAAACAACTTCGCCTGTTGTAATTCTTTTATTTTCTCAAACGTGTAAAGTGAAATATGAAGCATATAGCCTACACCATGGCAATCTACCACAACATAAGCAGGGTTCTTCACTGTAAGTTTTCCGTCTATGTAAGCGTACATCTGTTTCTATCATAAGATTTCGGGGAAATACCCAAAAACATGCAAAGATAAAAAAATTCAGATATTTGGGCCAGATTCCATTACTTTGGCTTCATTTGCGTAATTTTGAAAGAAAAAAATGGCTGCTTACAGAATTTATAACGCACAGATTGTCAATGAAGGAGAGGTTTTCACAGGAGAAATTTTCCTTGAAAATGGAATTATTGTAAAGATTCTAAGAGCAGAAAACACCGGGATTTCTCACACTGGTTATGAGCAAATTGATGCAAGAGGAAAGTATCTGATACCCGGGGTGATTGATGATCAGGTTCATTTCCGCGAGCCCGGATTAACACACAAAGGCGACATCGCTTCCGAAAGCAGAGCAGCCGTTGCCGGAGGTGTAACTTCTTTTATGGAAATGCCCAATACGAATCCTCAAACACTAACACAAGAACTTCTTCAAAAAAAATACGACAGAGCTTCAGACGTTTCACTTGCGAACTATTCATTCTACATGGGGGTTTCTAATGAAAATATATCTGAAGTACTCAAAACCGATCCAAAAAACGTTTGTGGAATCAAAGTATTTATGGGGGCTTCTACGGGAAATATGCTGGTCGATAACCGTGATTCGTTAACTACATTGTTTAAAGAAGCTCCGGTTCTGATTGCAACACATTGTGAAGATGAGTTGATTATCAAACAAAATAGTGCACTTTATCGCGAAAAATATGGAGAAGATGTCCCGGTTGAGTTTCATCCTGATATCAGATCTCGTGAAGCATGTTTAAAATCAAGTTCACTGGCTGTAGAGTTAGCTACTAAATACAACAGTCGCCTGCATTTACTTCATCTCTCTACTTCAGATGAACTAAGTTTGCTTGATAATTCCAGACCTGTTGAAGAAAAGCAAATAACTTCAGAGGTTTGCGTTCATCATCTTTGGTTCAGCCGTGAAGATTATAAACGAAAAGGAACGTATCTGAAATGGAATCCGGCAGTTAAAGAAATTTCTGACCGTGAAGCACTATGGGAAGGATTGCTCAACGGAAAACTTGATATCATTGCAACCGATCACGCACCTCATACCCGGGATGAAAAAAATCAGACATACTTTAAAGCTCCTTCCGGCGGTCCTTTAATACAGCATTCATTGCCTGTAATGCTTGAATGCGTACGCAATGGCAGGCTATCGATAAATCAACTGGTTGAAAAAATGTGTCATCTTCCGGCAATATTGTTCCAGATAGAAAAACGTGGTTTTATCCGTGAAGGTTATTTTGCCGATTTGGTACTTATTGATACTCAAAGTGAATGGACCGTTTCTCAAGAAAATATTTTGTATAAGTGTAAATGGTCTCCATTTGAAGGAGATATGTTTCATTCAAAGATTACGCATACTTTTGTAAACGGGAATCTCGTTTATCATAATGAAAAAGTTGATGAACAAGCTCGTGGAATGCGCCTTACCTTTAACCGATGAAAAAAACAGATATCTTTTTAGCCATCTTACTCTCAGGGCTGATAATCTTCGCAGGTTGTTCCGGAAAAAACAATTTTCGTAAACCTCCCGAAGGAATAATCCCTCATAAAAAAATGGCAAATTTGCTGGCTGATATTCATCTTGCCGAATCGGCATTATCGCAGCAGCAGTTAACTGATAAAGATTTTAAATACTATACCGCAACCTATTACAGTGTTGTTTTTAAAAAACATCATACAAACCGTAAACAGTTTGAAGCAAGTATGAAATATTATTCCGAAAATCAGGATGAGATGGGACTTATCTATGATCAGGTAATCGTGATCCTAAGCGGAACAGATGTAAATAAATAAATTTTGAATATCCATTTTATATAACAAAAAGCCTCTGAATCAAAATGATCAGAGGCTTTTTCATGTGACCCGGAAGGGATTCAAACCCCCGACCTTCAGAACCGGAATCTGACGTTCTATTCAGCTGAACTACCGGGCCAACTCATGCTACAAAGATACAAATATTCATGAATTATGAATTTTTTTCCGTTTCACTTCTCTCCCGGGAAACAAGGACACCATGATATCCATGAAGAGTTCTTGAACATTTTGCAGAGAATCTTGTTTTTTATTCAATTCTGAATTTACTGAAAATCAATACGTACCTATATGAAATCGGACATAGAAATTGCACATGAAATTAAGCTAAAGCACATTACCGAAATTGCTTCTCAATTAGGAATTAAAGACGATGATCTTGAACTATACGGAAAATACAAAGCAAAACTCCCAATTCATCTAATTGATGAAGAAAAGATGCGAAAAGCAAAACTTATTCTGGTTACTGCCATCACTCCTACTCCAGCCGGGGAAGGGAAAACGACAACATCTATCGGTTTAACGCAAGGTTTAAATAAAATTGGCAAAAAAGCGACTGTAGTATTACGCGAACCATCTTTAGGTCCGGTTTTTGGGATAAAAGGAGGTGCAACCGGGGGTGGATATTCTCAGGTTCTTCCAATGGAAGATATCAACCTTCACTTTACGGGTGACCTTGCCGCAGTAGAAAAAGCGCACAACCTGCTTTCTGCTTTAATTGACAATAATATTCAAAATAAAGAAAACAACCTCGGACTTGACCCAAGAACGATTCGCTGGAAACGAGTAATGGATATGAATGAACGTTCTTTACGTCAGATTGTCATCGGCCTTGGAGGAACTACTCAAGGCGTTCCCCGTGAAACGGGATTCGACATTACGGCAGCATCCGAGGTAATGGCAACTCTTTGTTTGTCAAAAGATTTGAACGATTTAAAAAATAGACTTGGAAATATTTACATTGGTGACACATATAAAGGAGACCCCATTTTTGCCCGCGATCTGAAAGCACAGGGAGCAATGGCTGCTCTGCTGAAAGATGCAATCAAACCTAATTTAGTACAAACTCTCGAAGGAACTCCGGCCATTATTCATGGTGGCCCATTTGCAAATATTGCTCAGGGAACAAATACGATTCTGGCAACAAAAATGGGATTAACCTTCTCTGATTATGTGGTTACAGAAGCCGGGTTTGCCTCTGAACTCGGAGCTGAAAAATTCTTCAATATTAAAAGTCAGTACGGTGGGTTATCAACCAATGCTGTGGTTTTGGTTGCAACAATACGCGCATTGAAATATCACGGAGGTGCTAAATTAAAAGAGCTCAGTCAGTCAAATCCTGAGGCATTAAGAGCAGGATTGGCAAACCTTGATAAACACGTGGAAAACATTCGTTTCTACGGCATTTCTCCGGTTATTGGAATAAATAAATTTTCTACTGATTCTCAGGAAGAAATTGATATCCTGACAGAACATGCTCAAAAGAACGGTTTGAAAATTGCACTGAATGAAAGTTGGGAAAAAGGTGGCGAAGGGGCGATTGAACTTGCAAAAATGGTAGCTGAGTCAGCTGATAGATGTATTTCCTGCTTTAAGCCTTTGTATGATTTTGAGCAGGAAATCGAAGACAAGGTAGAAATTATTGCCACAAAGATGTATGGAGCCGGAAAGGTTGAATATTCACTTCAGGCTAAATCCAGCATAAAAAGAATCAAAGAGTTAGGATTAGATAAGCTTCCAATTTGTATCGCAAAAACGCAAAAATCAATTTCCGATAATCCAAACTTAAAGGGTCGTCCGGAAGGTTTTATTGTAAAAATCAGAGAAGTAGAACTAGCCGCCGGAGCAGGATTCATCATCCCGATTGCAGGAACCATCATGCGTATGCCTGGGTTACCCGAAACACCCTCCGCCGAACTAATTGACATTGATAACGAAGGAAATATTAGCGGATTATTTTAATGTTGTTTGTTGTTTTGTAAGAAGAAGCTGCCTTATACGTTCTATAAAGCAGCTTTCATCTTGTATGCCAACATGATATAAATTATTTTAATTATTATTTTATCAAAACGTAATTGGAATGATTTAAAGTGTATCTTTGCAGTCCAATTCGAAAACAGAGTGCGGGGTGGAGCAGTGGTAGCTCGTTGGGCTCATAACCCAAAGGTCATAGGTTCGATCCCTGTCCCCGCTACCTACGAAAAGAGAAGTTCAATGAACTTCTCTTTTTTTATATCTTTAAATTCTTTCTTTTACAGAAACTGAAAGCGGCCAACTTTTAAAAAGTTGGCCGCTTTCAGTTTCTGTAAACAATGAAATTACAATCCTAAAGTTTGTTTCCCTTGTTCGAAAACAACATCTTTCGGGATTTTTGCAGATTTCAGCTTGTCTAAGTCTTTTTGCAGTTCCGGACGGATTTTCCCTTGTTCTGCAGCATATTTTTGCGCACCTTCAAAATCGCCATCACCTTCTGTTTTCAGTACTTTCGCTGACCATCCATCAATTGCAGCTTTCATTTTTGCAAAGTCAACTTTGTAAGTACCCTCTGCTGTACGGGTAAATGCACCATTATCTTCAAAGAAATTGAAGCACATCATATTGGCCTGTCCGTGAGCTTCGGTAGCACCAAAACGTACTGAACGTATTAAGCCAGCCATATAGGTTACATATGCATCTTCAACCGTAATTCCGGTTAATTCACCTTTTTCAATCAGTTTTTGAACCATAAATAAACCTAAGACATCTGCTTTTGCTTCTTCCCATGTTGAATATTGCGATTTTAATGCTTCACGAATATTGCCTTTCCCTGTAATGGTGTTTTTAATTCCCAGGCCATGAGCTACTTCATGGAACATTACATTACTGAAAAACGCATCAAACTTAATGTTCGCACGCTGATCCTTGTCAATCAACATATCTGAAATAGGCTTCAGGATGTTGTCAAATTTTGCCTGCATTGCGTTTTTGAGCTGTAAGCGACGTGAACCTTTTTTGAGCTGTACTTTTTCGTCATTTGGCAGATTGATTGCAATAGTTTTACCTCCGCAGTTTGCATGACCAGCATAATAAACAATATCATACGCATTCAAATCAGAGTTCGAACCTGGTTTTTCTTTCTTGTATTTTGCATCAACCGGAAGTTGTTTTTGAAGTTCCGGAAGTTCTTTAAGAAATTTTTCGAGTTTCGCACTCCATTCTTTATCTTTCACTAAAACGGCACCTTCAAATGCAGTTTTGTAACCATTAAGTTCATCTTCATAATTTTCAATTGGACCTACAACAAAGTCAATTCCATTCTTTTTCATATCCATCCAAGCCATATCGCTTGCAAAGTAATCATCCGTTAAAACTGCTTCTGATCGAAGTTCAAGATATTTCTTTAATCCCGGATCTTCTGCTAATCCGGCAGCTTGTTTCAATAAATCAGATACTTTCTGAATTTTTTCTTTCCATTCTTCATGATACCAAACTACTTTTAAACTGCCATCTTCATTACGACGAATAACGGTGTACTGACTGGTTTTATTCGGATCTTTCAGCGCTTTGAATTCCGCTTCGGTCATATCCTTTGGATAAAAATTGGATCCTTTTGGCTTTTCGGTATAACCATCAATAAATGGTTTATTTTCTCCCAAACGATCCCAAGGACCATACTGCATCATCGCAAATTTCTTAGCATCCGGATCTTTTATCGTGTTCAGAAACTCATCTTTGTTGCCAATAGTTTGCTCCCAATATAAGTCATCCATAATTTGCGCAATATCAATGAAAATGCCAATCATTTTCTTTTCATTTTCAGTGAGTTTACTCATATCAGCAGTAAGTTTTACTACTGCATATTCATTGATTTTTTCCTGCATAGGGCTAACGGTTTTGGTTGAATCTGTGTTTGATTCAGTACCTTTTTTGTTACCATTGCAACCGGCGAAAAATGCAACTGTAATAGTTAACAGTGCAATACCAAAGGTTTTTTTCATGATTTGAACGATTTAATGTTTTGGATTGCGAAAATAAGAAATGATTTGCAATAGAACGAGAGATAACGCTGAAAACAACATCAAGAGCAATAAAAAAGCCGGATTGGGGTATCCGGCTTTTATTGATTAAAATCAGTAAATTATGACATGTGTTTCATGTTCAGATAATAGAGAACAATGAATAATACGGTGAAGATTAAGCCTAAAATACCAAACGATATTGCAAGCATAACTACCTGTGCTCCTGCATAAATATAAAAACTCATTTTTTTGAGTTTCCACATGGTAATTGCTCCGTAAAGAGATGTTGCAGCAAGTAAAACTAAAAGTATTAATTTCCACACTGGAAGTGCTGCCATTGCTTCTCCAAATCCCGGAATATCAGCAAGTAATGCCGAAAATAGTTCCTGATAACACAAGTAAGAGCAAACTAAATAAAAGATTTAAACCGCTCTCAATAAAGATTAGAATACACAATGCCGTTAACATTCCTGGCCTTGAAGTGGGTACATTTTCATTTTCCATAATACTGAATTGTAGGTTGATCGTTAGTTTTTTTGAATTGTAGTCTGTCCTATAAATTGACAGTCAGTTTATTTGCAATTCAACAATCATTTTATTATGTTTGCATAAAGAAATTTTTATACCCTATAACAATGGAAGAACAAAATCAAAACTTTGCAAATAACCAGCAACAGCCCGGTTATCAACAGCCCCCACAACCTCAATATCAACAACCCAATCCTAATCAGGTTCCACCAAAAACATGGTTGGTTGAGTCGATTTTGGTAACAATATTATGTTGCCTGCCTTTTGGTATTGCAGGAATTGTAAATGCATCAAACGTAGAATCAAGATTTTATGCCGGCGACTATGCAGGTGCAATGAGAGCATCACAAGAAGCAGGAAAATGGACAAAAATCGGTTTCTGGGTAGGATTAAGTGCATCTGTACTTATTATTATTTTCTACGTATTAGCCATTGTGTTTGCTGTTAGTTTGAATGAATTCTGATAGAAGAAACTACTTTCTTCCCGCTGTAATATTTTCAGGGATTGTTGTTGTGCTTGTTTATTTCTATTTCAGCCCCGACAATAATCCTTTGTTTCCTAAGTGCCCTGTTTATAAGTATCTTCACGTAAAATGTCCCGGATGTGGCTCACAGCGAGCTATTCATCATCTTCTCCATTTTGAAATCAAAGAATCATTGATTGACAATCCGCTAGTGTTGACCTTTCTGCCTTATATTTTAGTTGGATGGTTTTTGGATATTCCAAAATACAGAGAAAAATATGCTTCGCTTCGAAAGAAACTTTATGGAGTAAACGCAATTTATTTGATATTGACAATAATCATCCTTTTTACCATCCTTAGAAATACTATTTTTGCATAAAATTAAATCCAGTTATGCCTGAGCAACAATGGTATGCCCTATATACAGCCGCCAGAGCTGAAATAAAAGTATATGAACGACTTGTAAAAGAGGGGTTTGAAACATTTCTCCCTTTAAAAAAAGTAGAACGTCAGTGGAGCGATCGTAAAAAAATTATTGACGAGCCTGTTTTTCGTTCATATGTATTTGTGAAAACAATGCCACATCTGTTTTATCAGGTTACCGGGATTCCGGGTGCAGTTTGTTTTGTCCACTTTGAAAAAAAGCCAGCTCCTATTCGCGAAGAGCAGATTGAAATGTTAAAAAAACTAATAAAGTTAAACGCTTCATTTATTGTTACACCAAACAAATTCAAACCCGGGCAAAAAGTCAAAGTAATTGAAGGAATATTTCAGGGATTAAAAGGGGAGGTGGTTTCTGAAAAGCACAAAGAACTCTTTATTATACGAATTGACACCTTGCAATATAATCTTGTACTGCAAATAGAAGATTGCTTTCTTGCACCTGATAAAATTGAAGGTTAACTTATCCAAAAGCTCGTATAACAAAAAAGAGGCTGTTTTGAACAGCCTCTTTTTATTTGATAGAAAGTCAATTATTTTTTCTCTTTCTTTTCTTTGTAATCATTGTTTAAGCCTTCAATTACAGCATTTGTAATATCCATGCTTTCATCGGCAAACAGAATACCACTGCTTATCCTCGATTTGGCTAAAATAAGTGTATACCCTTTGCTTTCGTTGAACTTTTTAATGTAGCTTTGAATATTATCAAGTAACTCATTATTCTTCTCTTCTTTACGAGCTGCAAGTTTATTTGCCAATTCACTTTCGAGCTGTATTAAGCTGTTTTGTTTTGCTTTGAGCCCCTCTTCACGACGTTTTTGTTCAGCCAGCGAAAGTGATGCTCCAATTTTCAAATAGTTTTCATATTCACTTTTAAACGACAAAGTCTTGGTTTGGTATTCATTCTTAAGATCTTCCTCAAATTTATCAAGTGCTGTTTTTGTATCTTTATAATAATCATACTTTTCCATCAATGAATCACTGTCAACAAACGCAATTGCACCAATTCCTTTAATTGCAACTGGCTTTTTTGTTTCTGGTACCGAACCTTTTCCACCGGAAAAATGGAGAAAAAAGAGTACGCCTACTGCAATGAACAGTACAACATTCAGAATTGTATTCAGGGGAAATGGTCTTTTTTCAGGTTGAAAAACAGGAGTTTGTTCTACTTTTACCTCCTCCATTTCAGGAGTTTGCTGGATTTCTTCGTTTTCGGTCATATTTAGAGTGTTTAATTTCCAAGTTCCGACATAAATCGGATTCGCATGAGTCTGATTTCGTCTTCTGTATATTCATTTTCACCAAGTTCTTTCAAGGCATCTTCGATGGAATCTGATTCTGCTTCACGGAAATAATCAAATATTTCTTCCTGATGATACTGATCCACAAATTCATCAATATAATAGCTCAAATCGAGCTTCGTTCCGGAGGCAACAATACGTTCTATTTCCTGAAGCAATTCACTGTACTCAAGGTTTTTGGCAACAGCAATATCTTCCAGAGAGAGTTTACGGTCGATATTCTGAATGATATAAACCTTTAAGCCCGATTTATTCACAACTGATTTAACAACCAGATCCTGAGGACGTTCAATTTCATTTTCGTCCACATACCGTTTAATCAGCTCAATGAAAGGCTGACCATATTTTAATGCTTTACCCGAACCAACACCCGTGATTTGTTTCAGTTCTTCCATGGTGATTGGATACTGAATTGTCATATCTTCGAGTGATGGGTCCTGGAAAATTACAAACGGAGGAATATCTTCTTTGCGCGAAATATCTTTCCGTAAATCTTTCAGGAGAGAGAAGAGCGTTTTGTCAACGGCATTCGTACGGCCACCTCCCATTGCTGCCATTAAATCTTCTTCATCGTCATGAATAAAGTCATGATCTTTCGGAACAAGAATCTTTTCAGGATTTTTCAAAAATTTGTGACCATCATTGGTGATTTTTAAAACACCATAATTTTCAATATCTTTTACCAATAATCCTTCTATCACAGCCTGACGTATTACCGCATTCCAAAACCGTTCATCCAGATCTGCACCTACTCCATACTGAGGTAGTTTATTCAATTTCAACGATTTGAGCTGAGTTGAATTCTTGCCGGTTATGATATTTGCAATATGGTTTGACTTGAATTGTTGCTTGGCAGCCAAAACGGTTTCCAGAACAAGAACCATTTGATCAGTTGCCTGAACTTTTTCTTTCGGATGCAGGCAGTTATCGCAATTTCCACAAGCATCTGATTCGTAATGTTCTCCAAAATAATGAAGTAATACAATACGGCGACAGAGTGATGACTCAGCATAGGAAACCGTTTCATTCATCAACTGTAGCGCTATTTCCTGCTCTGCAACGGGTTTATCTTTGTTAAATTTTTCGAGTTTTTGTATATCATCTTCACTATAAAATGCTACGCAACGTCCTTCCCCGCCATCACGACCGCCACGACCCGTTTCCTGGTAATAGCCTTCGAGGCTCTTGGGCATATCATAGTGAATCACAAAACGAACATCCGGCTTATCAATGCCCATACCAAATGCAATAGTCGCTACAATAACATCTACTTCTTCCATCAGAAATTTATCCTGATTGTCGGAACGTGTATTTGCATCCATACCCGCGTGATACGGCAATGCACGGATTCCATTAACCTGAAGAAGTTCTGCAATCTCTTCCACCTTTTTACGGCTCATGCAATAAATGATTCCCGATTTTCCCATGTGAGATTTCACAAATTTGATGATCTCGCGATTAACATCTTTCGTTTTAGGCCTTACTTCATAATAAAGATTCGGGCGATTAAACGACGCGACGAAAACCTGGGCATTCATCATTCCAAGATTCTTTTGAATATCCTGTTGAACTTTCGGCGTTGCCGTTGCCGTTAACGCAATTGCGGGAACCTTTTTCCCGATCGCTTCAATGATTGGACGCAATCTGCGATATTCCGGACGGAAATCATGCCCCCATTCTGAAATACAATGCGCTTCATCAATCGCGTAAAAAGATATATTTATCTCTTTGAGAAACTCTATGTTCTCTTCCTTTGTCAAGGATTCCGGTGCTACATAAAGCAGTTTGGTTTTGCCCGAAACAAGGTCGTCTTTTACCTGTTTAATCTCATTCTTGTTGAGTGAAGAATTGAGAAAATGAGCTAATCCCAGCTCAGAGCCAAAGTTTCTGACTGCGTCAACCTGATTCTTCATTAGCGAAATCAGTGGCGATATAATGATCGCAGTTCCTTCGCTAATAATTGCAGGTAATTGATAGCACAAGGATTTTCCTCCGCCGGTTGGCATAATCACAAATGCATCGTTTCCTTCTAAAACCGCACGGATTACGGCTTCCTGATTTCCTTTGAATTTATCAAATCCAAAGATTTTTTTTAGATGCTGATGCAGAATTTCACTGTCCGTTCTCGCCATATCTGTCCCCTATTTAAAAATGCTCTATTTTTGTACTGTAAATGTAGTCATAGAAATTCAAAAGGCCGCAAATTTAACCAAATAATTTTTTCACATTGAAATCTTTAGAAGAAATTAAAAGTATTGCCCTTAGAGCAGTTACCCAAGAGTCAACTGCCATTGCAAATTTAATTCATTTCATCGACAATGAGTTTGCAATGTGTGTAGAAAAAATTTTTTCTTCACAGGGAAGGGTTGTTATTACCGGAATTGGGAAAAGCGCAAACATTGCCCTAAAGATAGTTTCCACCCTGAATTCTACAGGTACTCCTGCTATTTTCATGCATGCAGCAGATGCAATCCATGGTGATTTAGGGATTATTCAAAAAGAAGATGTAATCATTTGTATTTCGAAAAGTGGGGACACTCCCGAAATAAAAGTTCTTGTTCCGCTCCTGAAGGCTATGGGAAGTACATTAATAGCCATGGTTGGGAATATGAATTCTTTTTTGGCAGGCCAGGCCGATTTACGAATAAATTGCACGGTAGAGTCGGAAGCTTGTCCGAATAATCTGGCTCCTACTTCGAGTACTACGGCTCAGTTAGTAATGGGTGATGCGTTGGCTGTAGCACTGCTCGAATGTCGTGAATTCACAGCTCAAGACTTTGCCCGTTACCATCCTGGTGGAGCTTTGGGCAAAAAACTTTATCTGAAAGTTGGAGATTTATCGGCAAGCAATGAGCTTCCGAAAGTAAAACCCACAGATACACTGCGTGATGCAATTCTCGAAATCAGCTCCAAACGTCTAGGAGTTGCTGCTGTAGTTGAAAACGAAACATTATTGGGTATAATTACCGATGGTGATTTACGTCGTTTACTGATGCGAACTGAAAACATTGAAAATCTGCTCGCAAAAGATGCAATGTCGGCAAATCCGAAAACCATTCAAAAAGATGAGCTTGCCGTAAATGCTCTAAACCTGATGCGGCAAAATAAAATTACGCAATTACTGGTGGTGGATAAGAAAAACCGTTACACAGGCGTTATTCACATGCACGACATTTTACGTGAAGGAATTATATAGTTTTGATTATGAGCAAAGTCCAGAATTTTAACGAATACAGAACCAAAATGAATGAACGCATTTTGGCGGCTAATGATAAAACGATCAAACGAATATTCAATGCCGATACAAATGCGTATATGCCCGGTGCTCTGAATGTTAAAACGAAAGAGTTACTGGGACTGGTGTCTTCATTGGTATTACGTTGTGATGATTGTGTTCGTTATCATCTGATTAAATGTTTCGAGAATGGAGTTACAGGTGAAGAACTTTTTGAAACACTGGCCATTGCCAATCTCGTGGGTGGAACAATTGTAATTCCACATACACGCAGAGCTGTTGAATTCTGGGATGAACTTACCAATGAGGAAACAAAATGATTCTACGAACAGAAAATATTGTAAAAAAATACAAGAACCGTACCGTTGTAAAAGGGGTTTCGATTCAGGTAGAACAAGGTGAGATTGTTGGGCTTTTGGGACCGAATGGTGCCGGAAAAACCACCTCTTTTTATATGATGGTTGGCCTGATAAAACCTCTTACAGGTAAAATTTATCTCGATCAGATTGATATTACCGAAATGCCGATGTATAAACGTGCTCAGCTCGGTGTAGGTTATCTTGCTCAGGAAGCTTCCGTTTTCCGTACATTAAGCGTGGAAGATAATATTCGGGCAGTACTTGAATTCACAAAATTATCAAAAAAAGAACAGGAAGAAAAACTTGAGTCGCTGATTGCAGAATTCGGGTTGAGTCATATCCGTAAGAGCAAAGGAATTCAGCTTTCGGGAGGAGAACGCCGGCGTACCGAAATTGCACGTGCATTGGCCGTTGATCCGAAATTCATTCTTCTGGATGAGCCTTTTGCTGGTGTTGATCCGATTGCAGTAGAAGATATTCAGGCAATTGTACGTAAACTAAAAGAAAAGAATATTGGCGTTTTAATCACCGACCATAATGTTCATGAAACGCTTACCATTACTGACCGTGCTTATCTTTTGTTTGCAGGTGCTATTCTGAAATCAGGCACAGCTCAGGAACTGGCTGATGACGAACAGGTTCGTAAAGTTTATCTGGGGAAGAATTTTGAACTGAGGTAAAGAAATAATTATTATTCATTTTTCATGGAGACCATCACCAACCGGATTTCGTCATAACTAAAATCTTCAGGAAGTATGGTTTTTAAATCTTTTAGTCCGGTAAATTCTATTTCGTTGATCGTAGATTTTATGATATGAATTTTTTCAGGATCAACAAGTTGTTCAATGTTTATTTCTCCATTTTGAAGATACGGAATTAGATGCTTTATAATTGTTTCCTGCGTAAGTGCTCTTTCCTGAGCAACCTCCGCAACTGACTTCCCTTGCTGAAATATCGAGTATGAAACTTCGGATGTTGAAGGTCCTTTTTCTTTTTGGAGTTTATGTGAAGGAGTTGAAATATCAACATAGTCAACCTCGTCGTCATTCAGTTTCTTCCGGTTTTTCTTCTTTTTATTCCCTTTTTCAAGCTTTTCAAATTGTTTTTCAAGAATTATTAGCTCCCGGATTTTTTCATGACGACCTTCTACCTGAGCAGCAAAAATAAGCTTATCTTTCGAAATCTCCTCGTTGTTGAAATTTGCTACTGCCAACATCACATTCCGGCGAAGCTTTACCAGAAAAGAATAAAGCAGAGTTTCAAAATCCTGAACTTCTTTCTGATAGGTTTTTACGCGTTTATCAGCGAGTACTCTTGCCAGATGGAGAAATATTTCATTATCTGTTTCCAGAATCTTTTCATCGAAATAACTCTGTGCAGCCTTTAGCCGTTCTGTCAGTAGCTTACGTGAATCCTCACTGTTCTGACAAAAAATATACGTAATCTGATTCTGGAATTTAGAACCAACCGTTTCTAACTCTTTGAGCTGATTAATAATCGATAAAGCCCACTGACGATATTTTAGTTTTGCGGTCTTTGCTTCTTCATCTTCAGAATTGTACGTAAAATCCTGCGTATGTTTAATCAAATCTGTAAATGAAAAACTATCACAAATCATTCGCAGCGAATATTGGTCCTTCTCCGTTTTAAGAATTTGTTGCAGTTCATCAACGTCCTTTTTGCTTTGACTATACGCGCATATCTGGTTATCAACCTGTAACTTGTGTTTCTGTATCGAAGTAGTTAACACAAGTCCGTCAAGACTTCTCAACCTTGATAGTGCAACGTAAATTTGACCGGGAGCAAATGCTTCGTTCACATCAATGGTTGCTCTGTCGAAAGTTAATCCCTGACTTTTATGAACAGTGATAGCCCAGGCTAGTCGCAGGGGATACTGCGAAAATGTTCCGATCACATTCTCTTCAATCAGTTGTGTTTCTTCATTCAACTCATACCGGACATTTTCCCAGATATATCGTTCTACAATTACTTTCTCATACTCACCAGTACTTACCTCAATTTCTTCATCCGTTAAGGAAGCTATTTCACCGATTTTCCCATTGAAAAAACGACGTTCACCTGTTGGATCATTTTTGATAAACATTACCTGAGCTCCTACTTTGAGCTCCATTTCATATTCAATTGGATAGAGATATTCAGGAAAATCACCGGTTACAAGTGCTTGATAACGGTACGATTTCCCGGATAAAATATTTAGTTCTTCACTATTACGCTGACTGGCTTTGGCATTGTGAGTAGTGAGATTGATAAATTTATCTTTCGGATCAGGACGAAAGCCGGGCTGATAAAACTTCTGCAACAATTCCGAATCAGATGGTTCTAATGTGTTATTTCTAAGATTATTGAGCAAGCGAATAAATATCGGATCCTCTTGACGATAGATCTTATCCAGTTCTATGTAAATGGGTTTGTTTTCACGTAATACTTTGGCATCGAAAAAAAACTGACTGGGATAATATTCTCGCAATACTCTCCATTCGTCATCTTTCACAACCGGAGGCAACTGATACATATCCCCAATAAACAGAACCTGAACACCGCCAAAGGGTTGTGTACGGTTTCGACGGATATGACGAAGGATTACATCTATAGCATCCAGTAAATCAGCGCGAAGCATACTTACTTCATCAATAATCAACAATTCCAGGCTACGAATAGTTTTACGCTTGGCATCTCTAATCTGAATGTTTCGGATTAATGAAACCGGATCGTTGAGTTTGAACGCAAGAGTTGGATCCGGGGTACGCACTTCCGGTACAAAGCTCCCGAACGGAAGCTGGAAAAACGAATGCAGTGTAACCCCTCCTGCATTGATTGCAGCAATTCCTGTAGGTGCTGTAATCACCACATTTTTATACGTTTGCTTAACAATATTTCGCAAAAAAGTAGTTTTTCCTGTTCCGGCCTTACCCGTAAGAAAAATATTACAGGACGTATGCTGAATATATTCCCGGGCCAGTTGGGCCGGAGTAGAAATATGATTTTCTTCGTTCATTCCATTTTGTTAAAAAAATAAGTATTACTAAGCCTCTTGCATCAATGCATAGTACTCGTAATCTTTCAGTACGGTATGTAAAAATTCGAAATCAGGTAGCTTTGTTTGAATACCGGTTTTTTGCTTGATATAATCTGCCATTTTCAACGTAAGTTCAGGATCATAGGTATTCATTCGCTTGTACAAAACCTTCTTGAGCAGTTGAATATCCTGATCATTTAAAACCACAACCTCACTGTAAACAGGTACATACTCCATATTTTGCTGAACCGGAACCAGTTCGGTAAGCGAAGTTCTTTTTTTCAGCTTTACAACGGTTGTTCCAGCAACAATATCGCCTAATCGTTGCGAATTTCTTGTAAATGAAATTAAAATTACAGCCAAGCTACCTAAACTCATCATGAAATCAACCAAAATAAATACCCATCGTAATAAATAAGATGAAACAGAAGGAGTTGTGCCATCAAGTTTCATCACCCTGATTTTTAAAGCCATTTTTCCAATACTCTGACCATTGAAAAATATCTCAAATATCAGATAATAAAAAATTACCGGCAAATACATCAATATGTAAACAATGGATCTGGAAATGTCATCATTTATGAATGATATAACTGACAAAACCACTAAAGCCCATACAAAATACAATGCAAAATCAATTAAAAAGGCTAAAATTCTGTTTCCTACTCCGGCTACTTCATACTGTACCGAAACATTTTGACTGGTTAATATATCAAGATTAGACATAAAGCGAAATTTGATTTTCAGGAAGAGTACGTAATTATTTTACCTGGATATTAGTCAATTAGATCAAATCTTCAGGATTATTAATAACCCAAAACAGAAAGAATAATTAAAATTTCTTTGAGGATTGGGGTATATAGGCAAAAATAAATATATTTGCTTAGAAAAACAAAAAGTCCCAAAAGTATTCATAATATTATCAGTAAACCTTCTTATAAACTATTGTAAATGAAATGTCCATATAATAATGGTGAACAAAAATACGAACGTATTAAATAAGGATTACTCCATCCACAGAACTAGAAACCTCAACAAAACACTTATAATCAAAACCATATATATTTTGCACGGATGAAAGAAGCAGCTTTTACACGCAAAAATGTTGACAAGTGGAAAGAGATGGAGAGTCCGGTAAAGAAAAATCCTGACGAGCTTGCTTCCCAGCTTATTGAACTTACCGATGATTTATCCTATGCCCGAACATTTTATTCAGGGTCAAAAACAGAATCGTACCTGAATCAATTGGTATCGCATAAGTTTATGAAGCTTTACAAAAACCGGAAACTTAACCGTAACCGTTTTTTAAAGTTCTGGGGAATGGAAATTCCTTTGCTCATTTCGGAACACAAGAACAAAATACGGCTTGCACTGCTTATTTTTCTAGTGGGGATGTTTGTTGGAGTTATTTCTGCAATATTTGATGACACTTATGTAAGACTGATCCTGACAGATTCGTATGTAAATCAAACCATTGAAAATATTGAGAAGGGAGATCCAATGGCAATATACAAAGGTGGCAGTGCTTCCTATTTTTTTCTGGCAATTACTCTCAATAACATCAAGGTTGCCTTTTTTGCTTTTGTTTTAGGCTTTTTTCTTTCGATCGGATCATCCTGGATTATGTTTTCCAATGGAGTAATGCTGGGAGCTTTTCAGTACTTTTTCTTTCAAAAAGGCTTATTCGTGACCTCTGTCCTTTCAATATGGATACATGGAACCTTTGAAATTACATCCATTATTATTGCCGGAGGAGCCGGCATTATACTTGGAAACAGTATTTTATTTCCCAAATCCTATCCCAGAATGCATTCCCTAAAAAAAGGTGCAGTGGATGGAATTAAAATTATAACCTCGCTCGTTCCGATTTTTATTATTGCTGGTTTTCTGGAAAGTTTTGTTACCCGGCATACAGATATGAATCCAGCAATCAGCATTTCAATCATCTTAATTTCACTGGCAATTGTCATCTTTTACTTTATTATGCTGCCACGTGATCTTTCTGGAAGATTAAACAAACAATAAAATAATAAAACATGGAAAACTGGATTAATCTGCGCCAGGAGCGCGACTTCGGCGAAAAATTTAATGCAACATTTACATTTGCACGTCAAAACCTGAAAAAACTCTTTGTTGTTCTTCTCTTTTTGGGCTCACCTCTTATGATTGCGAGTACATTGTTAAATGGCTATCTGCAAACATCTTTAAGAGAACTTTTATTAGATGGTGAGTTTGGAGGGATCATTGTTTATTATGGATTGATATTTGGAGTTTCTATCATTGCTCAGAGTTGGCTAAATACAATTACACTTTGCTATATAGCCGAATATCTCGAAGGAAATAGAAATATTAGTATAAACAGCGTTTTTAAAAGAGCAGGTAAAAAAATTGCACTAATCATTGGGGCAAATCTGATAACAGGTATATTCGTTGCTTTGGGTACAATGTTATTCATAGTTCCTGGTATTTATCTTATTATTGCTCTTTGTTTTGTTAATGCAATCATTATTTTCGAGAAAATCTCCATAATGGAAGCTATTTCACGTAGTATAAATCTCATAAAAGAGAATTGGTTTTCAACACTCGGTTTATTAATTATTATAGCAATTGTTATCATGTTGATGCAAATGGTATTTAATATTCCACTGTATATTTATATTGCTGTAAGTTCATTAAGTGGGCAAGTTCCTGAATTTAGTATAGCCTATATTTTAACCATGATTTTTGCAACGCTAGGCAGTGCCCTGATTTATCCATTGCTTTACATTACTATTGCATTCCAATACTTTAACCTGGTAGAACATAAAGAAAGTGCGGGTCTGAAATCAGAAATTGATAATATTGCGCAGCAACAAACAACCGAGAACAAAGGCAATGAAGGAGAATATTAGAAAATATCTTTTATTCTCTCTCTTTATTCTATTTGCTTCGCTGGCTTTACAGGGAAACGAATATGTATTGCCCCGCGACAATACGCCGCTAGAACTACGCTCACCGCAGGAACGCAAAATTGAGGAATACCGGCATAACAGCGATTTTCGTTATACCCGTAAAAGAATAAATTTTTCAGCATGGGATCGTTTTAAGTTCTGGCTGGCAGAGAAACTTGCACGCTTTTTTCATTTTGTAGGCAATGCCGGTTGGTTAGAGCTTATAATTCTGCTTGTAATTACACTTACAATTGTATTTTTAATCCTAAAGATGAGCGGTTTGAATATAAACACCCTCTTTTTAGCAGCTCCAAAATCAATTGCCACTGATTATATTGTCGAGGGAGAAAATCTTGCTACAATGGATTTACCATTATTGATAGAGGAGTCAGAAACAAACAAAAATTACCGTCTGGCAATCCGGTACAACTATTTACATACACTTAAACTGCTCGCTTTTGCCAGTATTCTGGAATTGAAGGATGAAAAACTAAACAGGCAATATTTGTTTGAACTCACCGACGAAAATATGCGTTCTGATTTTTCGATACTTCTGAATCATTTTGAATATGTTTGGTATGGTGGATTTACGCCTGATACTATTCAATATCAACGGATACGTAATGATTTTCAATCATTTCAAAACAATCTGAACGCATGAAAAAATACAAACTTCCGATCCTGTTTCTGAGTTTTGTGGTTGTGATCTGGATTGTGATCGAAGTTTTACGTCCGCAACCCCTGAGCTGGGATCCAACCTTTATCAACACCGATAAAAATCCTTACGGAACCTATATTGTGTACGAAAATCTGGAAAGCATTTTCCCGAATCAAAAGAAAGAGGTTGCTCGCAAACCTGTTTATAACAGCCTTGAAAACAAAACTTCTGAAGCTTACAGTTATATATCCATTTGTAATGAATACAGCATGGATAATGCTGACTGGAAACGATTAAAATCGTTTCTGAACTATGGAAATTGTGCATTTATCGCTGCCGAGCGCTTTAGTAATACACTGGCCGATTCGGTAGGTTTTGACCTGAATTCTCTCTTTTCGGATGTAATAAAAGCCGATACTGTTTACCAGTTTACCCATCCGGCTCTAAAAAATCAGCGATACCCTATCCACTCGTTTGGGCGGGGTTATTTTGTAGTAGAAGATTCTGCCAAACAGATTCACAGCATAATGGAAAACAAAGCCGGAAAGCCGGTTCTTATCTGTGTTAAAGTTGGCAGAGGAGCTCTTTATCTCTGTTCGCTTCCATATATGTTCACCAATCTGGAAATACTCGAAAACGGGAGAAATGCTGCCGCATTTAAGGCTTTATCTTACCTGCCTGCTGAATTTCCGGTTGTATGGGATGAATATCAGACACAGGGGCCACTCCAGGAAGACAATATGCTCAGGGTATTTCATAGCAAAACATCGCTCCGGCTGGCTCTTTTCACTGCATTACTAGCTTTGTTAACCATTTTTGTGGTTGGAACCCGAAGAAAAGTTCGTATGCAAAAATTAATCACTCCTTTGAAAAACAGTTCGCTCGACTTTATTCGTGTGGTGGCCTTACTGCATCAACAACAAAAGAATTATGCCGACATTTCACGAAAAAAAGCCACCTACTTCTATGAACGTGTCCGTAGTAACTATTACCTTTCCACTCATAACAGAAATGCGGAATTTTGCAAAGCTCTTTCCGAAAAATCGGGAATACCACCCCAAGAAATCGAGAAGCTTGTGGCAATAACTTCTGAAGCTCTTGATAATCCACCCAATTCTGAAACATTTATGATACGTGTTAACCGCGTCATCGAAGAATTTTATTCAAAAACAAAGCTTAAACTCTGAGAATATGATAACAAACGACTCATCTCCAGAATTTGAATCAAGATTAGATTTTGGTGATATGCAACAAAGCATCAACGCTGTGAAGGCCGAACTTTCCAAAGGAATCATCGGACAGGAACTAACCATTGAACTGTTGCTTACTGCTTTACTGGCCGATGGTCATGTACTGATTGAAGGCGTTCCCGGTATTGCCAAAACGCTTACGGCAAAAATGCTGGCCAAAACAATCTCTGCAGATTTTTCCAGAATACAATTTACACCCGATCTAATGCCTTCGGATGTGCTGGGAACATCTATCTTTCATCCGGCTGCGGGCAAATTTGAGTTTAAGCAGGGACCTGTATTCTCAAACATCATTCTGATTGACGAAATAAACCGTGCTCCCGCCAAAACTCAGTCGGCCCTATTCGAAGTTATGGAAGAACGTCAGGTTAGTTACGACGGCATTACCTATCCTATGCGCTTCCCTTTTGTGGTGATGGCAACCCAAAATCCGGTAGATCATGAAGGGACTTACCGTTTACCTGAAGCTCAACTCGACCGTTTTATGTTCAAACTCGAAGTAGGTTATCCTTCTTTAATTGAAGAAGTGAAGATTCTTGACATTCATAACAGCGATACGTTTGACCCGGTTTCAAATGTAAAGCCTGCCCTCACTCCCGAACAAATTGCAAACTATCGTTCACTCATCAGCCAAATACACGTAGAAGAAAAAATCAAGGAATATATTGTAAACATTGTTTCAGCAACCCGCAATCACCCGTTTCTTTACCTCGGAGCCTCTCCCCGCGCATCCATCGCTCTGCTCAATGCATCTAAAGCCCTGGCTGCACTCCGTGGAAAAGATTTTGTGGTTCCCGAAGAAATTCAGGAGCTGGCTTTACCTGTACTGCGTCACCGCATTATTCTTTCACCTGAGAAAGAGATGGAAGGATTGTCCAATGATGAAGTTATCCGTCAGATTATCCGAAAAATAGAAGTACCCAGATAGTGAAAAATTTCAGGAATTTCTTCTTTACACAAAGGTTTTACTACCTTATATGGGGAAGCGTGGTACTCTTCTTGCTTTCGCTTCCTATTCCCTGGCTTTTGCTTCCGGCAAAGCTCGGAGTCCTAAGCATATGGGTATGCGTATTTGCCGAAGTGGCCATACTCTGGAAACAGAAAAACGGGATTGCGGGCGAACGAAGCATGCCCGAACGATTTTCGAATGGCGATGAAAATCCTGTAAAAATTGTTCTCGAAAACCAATATCCGTTTACAGCCAATATTGAGGTTCGCGAAGAATATCCTGAACAGTTTCAGATTCGCGATCAGGTGATTCCTCTTTCTATTCCGCGTGGAGAAACCCGCACAATTAACTATCAGCTTCGTCCCGTGAAGCGTGGGGAATATCATTTTGGTGCAGTGAATGTTTTTGTAACAGGTATATTAGGA
>Ga0209639_1000982_pt1 | contig 32820 bp, 31 predicted proteins | sample EPASupsiteHSE605_FD_187268 | JGI IMG/M metagenome (GOLD analysis project Ga0209639, IMG submission 187268) | Bioremediated contaminated groundwater from EPA Superfund site, New Mexico - Sample HSE6-05 (SPAdes) (version 2) | ecosystem: Environmental > Aquatic > Deep subsurface > Groundwater >... | reverse complement strand
TACAGAAATTCCAAAACATATGGAAGATACTAATCTTAATTTCCTTGATGATCTTCTTCCATGGTCAGAAAAACTTCCAGTTGAATGCAAAAAACAGAATCAATAGATTTTTCTGCCGCCATTTATGGCGGCTTTATTTATCTAAGTACGTATGGTTTACCGTATACCTTAATTCTTTATCTTTTTTATTAATTTCATTTTCCATTTTTTCAACTAATGCTTTTGTATTTTCATCAAGTTCATTAGTTAAAATTTCGTAATCCATAATTACCTCTTTAGATATATTTGATACACTAATTATACCACAAAACCCTTGAAAAATAAAGGATTTCAAGGGTTTTGTGGTGGTGTGTTTTTAAAAATAATTACTTTGTTTTATACGTTTAAACTTAGACTTTGTTCTTACTTCGTAGCCTTTTAGGAGCCAACGTAATTCTTCAATATTTACCTTTAATGCTTCCTCAGCAGTTACTGGCCACTTGAAGCGATTAGCTTCTAAACGATGATAATATAGCCAAAAACCTTCGTCAAAGTGAAGAATTTTTAATTTGTCCATTTGTCTATTACAAAAAACAAATAATGCTTTATCAAATGGATCTAGCTTAAATTGATTCTGCACTATCATAACTAATCCATCAATACTTTTTCTTAAATCCGTGTAGCCGCAGGCAAGATAGACTTTTTCTACCTTATCTATATTTAGCATCTGGTAGCTAGTTCCTTAATTATTGATGCAATTAAGGTAGCTTCGCTAACAGGGATACTTATACTAGCATTACCTACGGTAATTTTAACTTCTTTTAAAGCAGCGATATTACCTTCTATATTATCTTGTTTAGTTAATGAAACAGCATGAAAAACTGGTGTATGGTTTCCTTTCTCTAACCTTCTTTTATGATAATAAAACTGGCTTTTGGTAAGTTTATTTTCTATACAAAAATCTTTTACAGTTACTGTACCTTTATAGGAATCAAATTTATTAATATATTCCTCCCAGGTAGCATTATCTAATTTTCTAGACATAATTATCCTCCCATTAATAATCTTTTGTCTTGAGTTTATCAATGGGAGGAAATATTATCTAGGTACTTAACTTTTTACGCTTACATTTATAATATACAAAAGTTAATAAGTAAATTAAATGGTTTTTCCCTGCTTGCTTTGCATACCTTTTGTATAATAAATAAAAACCAGCAAACTTTAAATATGTTTACTAGTTTAATTATTTATAATTTCGACGAATGGCTTGTCATCTTCAAAGATTCCTGAAAAATTGTGCACCAACTAAAAATAAATTAGCAAAATCCATAGTTATTCTATATAATTACTTTTTCCAATTGTCCTACCCATAATATTTATTATATCTCTTCCACTTCCACCATAACAATTTGTGCTCCATAAATACTCCATAGTCTTTTCATAAGTTTGCTTCCACCCATCCCAATTTTTATTATATACGTCAAAAGATGAATTATGATAAAGTAATGTAAATACTCCATTATGTTTTCTTACAGTGTCTATAAGTTCCTTAGTCTTTTGTAAACCTTGTTCTGCGGAATAATTGCTGTAATTCTGATTTTGTAAACTTCCCTCCATAACTATTAATGGAATTTCCAATATATCTAATACCCTATTTTCTAAAATGTCATAAGGTTTGTACGGAAGGCACGTACCACATCTAAATCCTTCTTTATCAGCAAATGTTAATGTTGTGTCATATAATAAACCAAGCTTTTCTTGATATCTCCATGTCAAAGGTGCTTCAAATCTTAAGAAGTGCTGTCTACAACCATATTTCTTATTTATTAATAAATTCTTTAATATTTCTTTTTCTTTTTTCATTAATTCAAAGTCATTATAGCTATTAAAACTACCATGATATCCTGCCTCAAAACCTTCATTTTGAATTTGATTTATGAGATCTATAACTTTTATATCATTTATATCATAAAAATTATCAAATTTAGACTCGCCTCCGCTCATAAAATAGAAAGCTGACTTAAATCCATATCTCTTCTCCATATCTATAATGTAATCAAAAGTCCAAAATGGATCATTTTTATATTCTTTTTTGCTATTTATTAAACTTCTAAGTAGATAAAAAGCCCCTCTTACATCTTTATTTTTTAACATCAATTTTCCAGAACATTTTATTATATCTTTAACAGATTTAAATTTTATAACCATATCAACGTCATGAGTTATGCAAGCAGCATAGTCTTTATCTCCCCACAAGTTTTTCCTTTTGTATCCTAAACCAAAACTATCAATAAGGCTCCATAGCAAATCTATATGCTCATTAACTATAGGTCTATGTAAGAAATTATTTTTATAAGCTAATGAGTCCTTTGATGAAAACCTATTAAATATTTCATTTTTTATAAGTTCTTTATTTACTATCTCTTCATATCTAGAAAGCATAAAAAATATGTCTGATATTATATCTAAATTAGTTTCTATAAGTTTTTTCCCTTTTTGTAAATATTTATTTATGTACAATCTCTCACCAAAATTGTACAAGGATATAATGTCATATCTTTCTCCATAATTATCTGACTCATATCTTTGAATTGTTGTTGGTAATGACTTTTTAGTCAAATAATTATTTTTATTGAATATTATTCTTGAATCATTAATTAATAATATATTTTTAAATACTCCATATTCATTGTTTTCCTCATATGTATATTTAATTAAAATATCATTTTCATTCACTACTAGAAGTTCATTTAGCGATTGCAAAATGCAATAATCAATCTGTAAGATCTTAAGAATATTGTCAAATGAGTATTGAATTTGTTTTTTAAAACAATGATTTTGTATATATAAATAAACCATATGTTATTCCACCTTTTTATTCTCTATATCCAATTACTTTGCTAGGAGATCCAACTACTATAGCATATGGTTCTACATCTTTTGTAATTACTGTACCAGCTCCTATTACTGCTCCTTGGCCTATTGTAACTCCTTTAAGAATTATAGCCCCTGCTCCTATCCAAACATCATCTTTTATTATAATTTTTTTCTTAGTATGTATTTGTAATCTTATTAATTCGCTTTTTTTAATTCCATGATCTCTACCCCAAATAATAACTTTAGGACCTATTAAAACATTATTGCCTATAGAAATATCCCCCAGCAAATGGCAATAAGCGTTAGCATAAAAATAATCACCTATAATAATATTAGGATCCCCAATAAATCTACAGAATTCTTCAATTTTGCTATTAGAACCTATTATTATTTCATTACCTATTTTGCAACTTTTTCCTACTGAAATGTTTTTACTTTTAAATTTTATTAACTTATAAATAGTAGTCAACCATTTAATCATATAATTACTTCCTTATTTTATTATAAAAGTACTTTAAAACCTCTTTAGTAATTCCTCCAAAATGTATAAATGGACCTAAATCCTTAATATCAAAAATTGCCCATTCTTTATTTGGTAAAAAGATTGCTTTAATTGCATTTTTAATATACTTTTGCTTAGGTTTTTCCTTAAATATATTAGATATTTCATGAAACATAAAGACTAAATGTGCAGTATTATTCTCCTGTATCTTATTTATTCTGTTAAATTTATCAAATTGTTTTGTTATATGATAATAATGTATAAGTGGTAAATTTACCCCTCCTATTTTTCCTACTCCATGCCACATCATATATCTTGGATTAGTCTCCATCAACTTATATTTATTATCCCTATAATCATACTTGAACTCTGGTTCCCCTATACCTATATGTTTAAAAGCTTTTAGTAACCTTTTACCTTGCTCTTCAACTATTAAATTTTTTTCGTATTTTGCAGTACTGAAAACACCAAAGTAATATGGATATTGAGTAAGTTTCCTGCCTGTCCACCCCGCTACAATATTTGAATTTTTATCACAATATCCAGTATATGCCCAAATGTTATCAGGTTCTCCAGGTACAACTTCAGAAACTAAAAAACCTGTACTAATATTATCATATAGTAACTTTGAAAAAGTTATTAACTCATGTTTAGAATTTATTTCCTTTACTCTAAAAATATTTCCCAAGGCTGAATTATTAGCTCTACTAAATGGTTTTATAATTACCGGATACATTAAAGAATCCACTTCTTTCATTAAATTGTCTACATCCTCTGTAGTTCTTAAAAAATAGGATTTAGGATATGGTATTCCTATCTCATTACAAATATTGTATTGGTATTCTTTACTTAAAACTAGTGGCAATGTATCTGGATTAACAGGAATAAAAAAATACTTCTCTAATTTAGTATAATATTTAGAAAATAATTTAGTATGATGATCATGAGTAGGAAATAAAACACCTTTTTTATTTAATTGTTTTCCAATATCTAATAATAATTCTAGTAATTTTAATTCATCTTGTGAATAGTCGATTATAATCTTTTGATTAATATATTTTGAATATATACCACATTTTTTTTGGAAATCTATTGCTACTAAAGGTATATTATTATTTGCTAATGACTTCACTATATGATATCCATTAACATATAATCCTATTATTATTGCAACATTATTTTCATGCGCCTTTATATATTCATTTAATTTTATATTTGCATTCATAATATTTATCCTCCTAAACAGATTTATCGTTAAAATAATAATTAATTACCAATCAATAATTCCTTCATATTTCCCTATTTTTTTAATAATTCTCGCAGGTACGCCTCCTATTATACAATCACCCGTTTGAAAACTTTCAGTAACTACTGCTCCAGCTGCTACAATAGTATGCTCTCCTAATTTTACCCCTGGCAAAATAACAATATTAGCACCTAACCAACAATTATTTCCGATTATAATAGGACTTTGCTTCTCATGAATATCATAATCATAAATATTGTGATTTGCTGAAATTAATTTTACACCTGGCCCTATTCTTACATTTACACCAATTTCTATACCATTAATAGCTTGTATATAGCACCCTGGCAAAAATCCAATATACGGTCTCCAATACTTACATTTTATTCTTTCAGGATAAGAAACTAGTGAACTCCAATGAACTGGCCAAGAAACATGAGAATTTATTCTTAATATCCTTTGCATAAAAAAATATATAATAGTATTTTTTAATCCTATATATTTTATTCTTCTTTTTAAATTATTAAAATTCAATTCTGCTCATCCTTTACTAATTTAAATTTTATTATTTTTTTGAATTCATGTTCACTAATATAAAAAAAATCAGAAATTTTAAATTTTTCTTTTTTTATAAACGTATATATATACATAAATCCATAAAAAATATACGATAATGTAGAAGCTATAGCCGCTCCGTTTATACCTAATTTAGGTATAAATATCATATTTAAGGTGGTATTTAAAATTAATGTAATTGCAGCATAAATCATATGTATTCTTGGAGTGCCTTTTGAATTATAGTAAGGATACGATACTTTAGCTATTGATATAAATATTAATCCAATAAACAATAATCCTGTTACAATCGAAGCATCTTTAAACTCATTACCATATATTATTGGAATCAATTTCGTCATAAATAGACCTAATATTACTAAAATAAGCGTTACATAAAAAGTAAACTTTATTGTTATTGCAGTAATTTTATTTCTTTCATTATTATCTTCTCTTATATTATATAGTTTACCAGTGAAGGCAGTTTGTACACTTTGTGGAATTACCAGTAGTAACTCTGCTAATGTTACTCCTAAAGAATAAATGCCTAGTTGAGTTATCCCTAATATATTTTTTACTATAAATTGATCGCATCTATAATTTAAGTAAATAAATAATGTAGCTAAATACAGCCAAATACCATATTTTATTTCACTTTTTAATAATATATAATTAAGTTGAAATTTAAATTTTATTTTTATATTACTTATAAGTAAAAGTAAATTTGTAATTACAGTAATTATTCTTACTATAAAGTATGTATATACATTCAAATATTCAAAAAAATTTAGCATAATTATTAGAATACTGTTGATAAAACAATAAATTAAAGTAGCTCTATTTAATTCACTTATTCTTTCATCAGCAATATATGTCCCACTTATACATGACAATATTAAATTTGCAGCAATAAGTATAACTCCTCCCAAAATCATTAAAAAATTATATTCTTTAAATATAACATTATTAAATTTTAATAATACAAAAAATATTCCTATAATAATTGAATTTATAATTAAGTAACTTATATTTACATTGAATACTTCTTTCTGTAAATATTCGGATCTTTTTTCGAAATATATATTTGCATTGTTAATTCCTAGGTGTCCATAATCTGATAGTAGATTTAGTATTAACATGAAGTATACAATATACCCATTTTTTTCAGCACCTAGTGATCTTACTACAATTATACTTGTAATAAAACTAAGTAATATTTTTATAATTTGAGTAATAAAATTACTTGATATGTTTTTCGTATAATTTCCCATTATATTCCATCCCCATAATAAATGTTAAATCTATTTAAAAATACTGTTCTAAGTTATTATAGTTTATGTATTTTTTTTCTATTATTCTTAACATCCTTTGATGCATTTCTTGTATCATAGAATATTTTAGCTCTTTTAACCATTTCTTCATAATTATAGCAGCTGTGGTCTGTTGTTATTAAAACTATATCTGCAATATCAATAGCTTTTTCCCATTCAACTGACTTATACTCTTTTCCATTGTGTTTAAATTCTGGTACATACGGATCATTGTATATGACTTCTGCTCCATTTTTGTCTAAATGTTCAATAACCTTAAGTGCTGGAGATTCTCTCATATCATCAATATCTTTCTTATAGGCTACTCCCATTAGAAGAACCTTTGATCCATTCATTGCCTTCTTTTGTCCATTTAATAGCTTCATTGCATTTTCTACAACAAATTCTGGCATGAAATCATTTATTTCACCAGCCGTTTCTATAAGTCTTGTATGATAATCAAACTCTCTTGCTTTATAAGTTAAATAGAATGGGTCTAGTGGTATACAATGTCCACCTAATCCTGGGCCAGGATAAAATGCCATAAATCCATAAGGCTTTGTCTTAGCTGCATCTATTACTTCCCATATATCTATTCCCATTTTTTTGCATAGTATTGCCATTTCATTAGCAAGACCAATGTTAATGTGTCTAAAAGTGTTTTCTAGTATCTTCTCCATCTCAGCTACTGCTGGTGATGATACCTTATGAATTTCACCTTCTAATACACTGCTATATAAAGCTGCAGCAACTTCAGTACATTCTTCTGTAATTCCTCCAACAACTTTAGGAGTATTTTTAGTCTTAAACTCTTTATTGCCTGGGTCTACTCTTTCAGGTGAAAATGCTAAAAAGAAGTCAATTCCACACTTTAAGCCTGATTCTTCTAATATTGGTTTTACTATTTCTTCTGTAGTTCCTGGATATGTTGTACTTTCAAGTACTACAAGCATACCTCTATGGATATACTTTGCAATATCTTTTGTAGAATTTACTACATAAGATACATCCGGTTGCTTGAATTTATCAAGTGGTGTAGGTACAGCTATAGCTACTGCATCTACATCTTTAACAAAAGAGAAATCAGTAGTTGCTTTTATTTTTCCTTCTTTAACTAAGTTCTCTAAATCCTCGTCTAAAATATCTCCAATATAGTTATGTCCTTCATTAACTAACTTTACCTTTTTTTCTTGAACATCAAAGCCTATTACAGTATATCCTGCTCTTGCTTTTTCTACTGCTAGGGGTAATCCTACATAACCTAATCCAACAACTCCCAGCTTTGCAGTTCTGTTCTTTAGTTTTGATAAAAGTTCATCCTTTAATATTGACATTATTTTTCCTCCTGTTATTACTTAAAGTATACTCTTAATATAATTTAAGTAATAATAAACTTAACTATTTTCCCTTCTATTGAAGGTAATTAAATCATTCTATTATTTTCCAATATTATTACTCATTTATTCTCATCTCTAAAAATCATAAATAATTTGTCCATAAAAACTCTCCTAGGATCTTTCAATAGCTTATGCTTTCATTATTGAAATTTTTTTCTATTGCTTTAACTACTGGTTGCATCACAGCTTCCCATGTTAAATTATTTTTAGCATACTCTCTCATCTCATTTATATAATCTTGATCTTTTATATTATTATAAAAGTCTATTAATTCCTCTATATTTACAGGTACTTCATCTGCTGATATTTTATGTATATATTTAAAGTTTTTAAATGAATTATCTTTAGAAGCTATAATAAAAGGTATTCCTCTTGCACAGTACTCTCTATTTTTTAAAGCACTATCTTTAGTAAGCCCTTTTCTATGATTCGCAATACTTCCTATTGCTATATCACAATAATCTATAATTTTATCTAGCTGTTTCCCTATTGTTACTCCATGAAAGATCACGTAATCATTTAAATTATATCTATATGCAAGCTTTTTTAAATCATCTAATTGGGCCCCTTCTCCTACTATGTGAAAATTCACTATAATTTTATGATTTTCATTTATATTATAATAATTTTTCAATCCTTCTATTACTCGATCATATCCATGCCAAAATGATATATTGGCTATCCCTACTATATTTATTACATTCTTATTAATATTATTTTGTATTTTAATATTAATTTCATTAATATCTATTCCATTAAAAATAGGCATATATTTTTTAGAATGTAGTTTAACTTCTTTACCTAGTATAACAGTTAATAAATCTGCAGTTCTTGACATATAATCATCAAAACTTTTACTTAATAAATATGTTAAATACCTTTTGTTAATTATCAGTTCTTCTTTATATGGATAAGTTGGTATTTCATAAATAACGTATTTGGGAGAGCATAGTTTATAATTTTTTATAATTTTAATACCGCTTTTTAAAAGATTATACTTTCTAATATATAATATTTGAGGATGTTCATTTGATATTAATTCTTTGACAAAATGATTAAATACTGAGATATTTTTAATTTTTTTAATTTTTGTATCATAAGTAATATCTAAAACATTTTTAAATTCATTTATTGCTGATTCATTAAAATTTTTAATGCAAATATTATTTTCATTTTTATAAATTAAAATAGTTTCATAATATTTGCTAAACTCATTGCATTGAGCATTTACCTTCTTAAAAACTCCAACTTCTTTGTTTTTATCAATATAAGCAATATATATTAATTTTTTCATTATATGAATTTCCTCCAATATTTTTTAGAATTTTTAAATATATTAATTTGGAGATTTAAAAAACCAAGCTTTAAACATTGTAAAGTTTCAATAATCTTGAAGTATATTCTTTTATGCTTAGTTCTCTCAATATTATTTTCTTAGCATCTTCAACTTTTCTAGCTTCTTCATTATAGTTATTAATGCCATAGATTAAAGTATCCTTTAAAGAGTTCAAATTATTATTTTCAAATAATAATCCAGCCTTAAAAAGTTGTATACTTTCTTTCATGCCTCCTATATTACTAGCTATAGGAATAATATTTAATGATAATGCTTCTACTAATGTCATAGGTGCGTTTTCATACCATTTTGAAGGTAAAACAAAAAACTTACTTTCTTTTATCTTATCAAATAGATCTATTTTATCTAAAAAACCATATGTTATTATTTTTTTTTCTAATTTCCCAAATTTTATTCGCGCTCTAATTTCTTTATCGCATTCTCCCTCTCCAATAATTATTAATTTATAATTTCTATATTTCTCTTTTTGGATAATCTCACAAAAAGCTTCGATTAATAATTGAACATTCTTTTCCTTGGATAACCTTCCAAAGTAGCATATTATATTATCTTTATTTTTCTCTTTATTTACGGCATTAGTTATTATAGGATTTCTAATAACTTCTATTTTTTGATTGTCTATATTAGATTTAATAAGCATATCTTTCATAAAATCACTTGGAGCTATAAATTTGTCAATAATTTCCTTATGTTTTATTACATTATTTGAAATTATACTTCTAATTTCTTTGATAATAGAATATAATCTACCTCTCTTATCACAATTTAATAAAAATTTTTGTTCTATAAACTTATTTTGAATACACTTTTCACATATACATTCTTCATTAAAGTTATATAATGTAGAATTAGGACATATCAAATGGAAGTCATGTATTGTTTGAATAACTTTTATGCTATTATGCTTCTTATATTCCTTAATAGCTTTCAAAACCCCATTGGACAAAGTTGGAAAAACATTATGAATATGTATTATATTAATATGATTTTTGCATAAAAATTCTTTTAATTCTTTATAATTATGTTTTGAATATATATATGTAAAAATACCCTTAATTTTAGACTGTTCTTCCCATGTCTTAAAGTTAATATCAACTTTTTCACCATTTGAAACTGCTCCAATATAATTGGTCAATCCTTCTATCTTATTCATTTCATTATAAGTTAATAAAAAAACAGATTCTGCTCCACCTTTCTTGTAATAGCTATTTAAATGTAAAATATTCATAAAACTCTACCTCTTATATAAGTATAAAATAATATTATCTCAAATTGTTTATTATAGCTAAGCAAACCCATAAATTAACATATGCAATACTATCAAATTGCACAAATAGTGTTAACACTGAAATAATCCAAAATATTACTATATTTTTATTCTTTATAGGTTTAGTTAGCTTATGTATGACATTTTTTATAAACATAACAAATAGTATAAATCCTACAATACCCATCTCACATAATATTCTAATATATAAATTTCTAGGATTAGTATTCAAATCTATCATATAAGCAAATAGCTCTTTATTATTTATTCCCTCTGGAAAATATCTAAGCAAATATGAATTAAATTCAATTCTATAATTGCCTCCTCCGATACCCAAAAATGGATTCTGTAAGAATATTAGCACTCCTACAACTGGCAAAATTATTCTAATATAAGCTGAGCCATTATGTAATAAAAAATTATACAAAGAATTATATTTGTAAAACTGAAAATATTGCATAAAATATGCACCTGAAAAAATATATGATCCAAAGATATATAAAATCGAGTACAAAACAATTAATATAATTCCAAATGTAATTAGCTTAAAAAAATATAGTAATTTGTTTCTACTATAAAAAAATAAATATATGCCCCAACTTGCTGCTAATGTCACAAAACCTTGCATTGAAAAAGTAAATAAAAATAATATTAATGCAACAATCAAGAATTTATAGTATTTTTTATCTATATCTTTTAAATACATCAGAATTGGTATTATGAATATTAGTTGCATTGATCCCCATGAAGGTTCAAAACTTACCATCTTAACTCTATCTATTCTAGTAGAACCTGATACAATATTACCAATCATTTGAATTATATCGCCAGGCATAATATGAATCATATAAAATACCTGCAATATACCTATAAAAAAAGCTACACTATATCCATTAAAAATCTTCTCAAAAGTAAAATTCAAGTATGCTTCATTGCTGCTGCTATTCTTTCGTATTAATTTAAAAATATAATTACAAGGAATAAATGTTAATATTCCCAAAGTAAAGGTAATAATAAAATCTTTTGTTCCTATAAAATTGTTATATTTAAATTTCGAAAAAATAACTGAAGTACTAATACTATATATATATAGTATTAGTACTAAAATTAATGATTTGTCAAACTTTAAATTTAATATTATATTTGGCAACAATATTATCAATGCAACAAAGAAAAATAATATTGAAATTGGTCTATATACACTTGGTAAAATAGGTACAGCATCAAAAGGAAGTAATGCCAATCCTATCATCACTAAATAAAAACTAATCTTACAAAAAATGTCCATATGACTTTTATTCATAGTTTATCTCCAGTATATTTATTATTAGTTTTAAATATCTTTTCCATATTTCTCAATGTATTGTCCCAAGTATATATTTCACTAATAAGCTTTTTAGAGTTATTAGAAATGTATTCATTTAGTTTTATATTATTTAACATTAAAATTATTTTTTCTGAAAATTCTTCTTTATTATTGCATACGAATATATGCTCTTCATTTTTAACATTAATACCTTCTACACCAATATCATTTGTAACCACCGGCACCCCCATAGCCATGGTTTCTAATATTTTAGTTTTTATTCCTGAACCATATGTTAGTGGCGCTACCATAACAGAACATTCTTCAACATATTTTCTTATATCTTCTACTTCTCCAGTAACTTCTACATAATCAAGTTGTTTAAACTGCATTTTATATTCATCACTACATCTACCTATTATTCTAAATTTAGCGTCAGGTCTACTTTGTTTTACCTTTGGAAAAATATCTTTTAAAAAGTAATGTACTGCATCTCTATTATGTGATACATACATATTTCCTAAAAAACCTATAAAATTCGAATATTTTCTAACAGCAACTTGTTTAGAGAAATATTCATAGTCTACACCTATTGTTACATCTATAGCTTTGTCGCTATTAGTCTTATTGTTATATTCTTGTGCTTCTACGGGTGATACAAATATTATATTATCAAAATCACTACATACATCTATTTCATACTTAGATAATAATCTTGCCTCTGTTTTCAATACAATCTTTACCATTTTCTCAAAGTTCAGTAGCTTTCTCACCCACAGAGGTAGTCTTTTAGCATATAATCCAAAAGTGTTAACATTTAAGTTACTGTTATCAACTTGTCTTAAATATCTCTTTGATATTAAATCATCCATATCTAATATCTTCTTTGTATTAGATATACATATGTTTCTTAAATATTCTGCTGTCCTTGCCATATCACAAATTATAATCTCTGGCTTGATTTCGCTAATTATTTTTAATAGTTTAGTGTAAGTTTTTTTAGAATAATAAATTGAAACTTGCAAAGGCCAATCTCTTTTTATTAAACTATGTATAAATAAATTTTTTAATTTTTCAATTTTACTTGGTTGTTCCGCATAATACACATCTGATATAAATTGTGGTTGTTTTAATTCCTTTGATTCACCATCTTCTAAAAAACTATATAAATATATATTACAGTTATATAATTCTTTAAGTCCTTTACAATAATTATACAGAACTACTTTTCTTCCACTATTAACAGGATAGATTAATCTAGTTGTAATAAATAGTAATTTTTTCATTATGTTATCCACACCTATCTAAAATTCAGTTTTCCTTATGTTTTTCTCTTATTTCTTTTATATTATCAATACTTTCTTTCTTACCAATAAAAATCATATCATCACTTTCAACAACAAATATATCATTTATTCCAGTAATAATTATAGGCTTATTACAACCTACTACAATATTATTACAACTGTTTATATTTTTTACATTTCCCATAAAAATATTATTATTTTCATCTTTCTCTTTATACCTTTCTAAGGCATACCATGTTCCTATATCATCCCATCCAAACTCACTTGGAATTACATAAATATTATTTGCATTTTCCATTATTCCATAGTCCACAGATATATCATCTACTTGATGATATTTTTCTTCTAACACTTTATTAAATTTCTCTTCACTTGTAGTAGCAATTTCATTTAGAACATTATATGTGCTATTTAAATATTTGTTTGTAAGGTTTAATATAGTCCTTGTCTTCCATATAAACATTCCGCCATTCCAAAGATAATGTCCATCTTTTAAATATTCTTCTGCCTTTTCTGAGTTAGGCTTTTCTACGAATTGGCTAACACTTCTGATTTCCAATTTATCTATTTCGCATATTTTTTCAGTGTATTTTATATACCCATATCCTATTTCTGGCCTATCTGGTCTAATTCCTAAAGTTATTATAGCATCATTTTCTTTTTTAACAAATTCATAACCAATATTTAATGTATTAATAAATTTGTCATCATTTGATATTAAATGATCTGATGGCAATACTGCAATAGTTGAATTCTTATAATACTTGTCTATAATAAAAGCTGAAAGAGCAATACAAGGTGCTGTATTTTTACCTACTGGCTCAACTATAATATTTTTCTTAGGAAGGTTTGGCAATTGTTCTTCGACTAAATTTACATATTGCTTTGCTGTTACAATAAATATTCTTTCAATTGGTATTAGCTTTTCTAGTCTTTTAACTGTCATTTGAATCATTGTATCTTCACTTAATAACTTTAAGAATTGTTTTGGTTTTTCCTCTGTAGACAAAGGCCAAAATCTAGTTCCTTTACCCCCTGCCATTATTAAAGCACATAGCATTCAAAACCTCTCCTATCTATAAAACGTAGTCATTAATACTAATTATGGTATATATATCTTTAACAATTTCATATCTCCATTAATACTATATCTACCAATATCTCCTGGCATTAACACACAATCACCTAGGGCTATATCGATTGCTTCACAATTATATTTAATGTTACCTTTTCCTTCTACTACTACGTATATAAAAAATCTTCTATTATCTGAAATTTGATCTATCTCTTCATTTATATGGTATAAATCGACATTGAAACATCCGCTCTTAATCTTGCATTTAATTATAGAATTTTTTTCTTTTATTATTTTATAATTATGTATATATTTTTTTGTATTATTAAAATCTATGACTTCAATTGCTTTATCTATATGAAGTTCTCTTTTTGTTCCTATATGATCAACTCTATCGTAATCATAAATTCTATAGGTTATGTTAGAATTTTGCTGAATTTCAGCTATAACAATGCCCTCTCCAATAGCATGAATTGTTCCTGCTGGAACAAATATACAATCTCCCTGTGACACTTCTATGTAGTTTAAACACTCATTAATTTTATTCCTTTTAATACTACTTAAAAATATATCCTTATTTATATTTTCTTTAAGTCCATAAACTATTTTAGCACCAGGCTTACATGATATTATATACCACATTTCATTTTTTCCATTTTCTCCATTTTCATAGATCTTTGCATAATAATCATTTGGATGCACTTGAACAGATAAATTTTGGTTAGCATCAATAAACTTTATAATTAGAGGAAATTTATTCTTAAACTTTTCTTGAATTGATATTCCTAGTAACTTTTCGCCATAAATACTTATAATTTCTTGAAGAGATTTGCCTGCAAGTGCTCCGTTTTCCACTACACTCATTCCATCTTTATGGCAACAAATTTCCCAGCTCTCTGCTACAATTCCATTTGGTAGCTTCTTATTTAATTTTTCTAGATTCCTTCCTCCCCATAAGTAATTTTTAAAAATTGGCTTAAACTTTAAAGGATATAGCATTTTATCTGTCTCCCTACGCTGCATTTTGATCTCCAAATAATACTCTAACTGTTTTAAAAATTAGTTTTAAATCGCACCAAAGATTTCTTTCTTTAATATATTTAATATCTAACTCCATCCACGCTTCAAAATCTATACTATTTCTTCCGCTAACTTGCCAATAGCAAGTTAACCCTGGTTTTGCTAAAAGCTTTAGTTTTTGATAATCAGTAAAATGTACTACTTCTTTAGGTAGGTTTGGTCTTGGACCTACCAAACTCATTTCCCCCTTTAAAATATTAAAAAGCTGAGGCAATTCGTCTATGCTTGTTTTTCTAATGAATTTTCCTATCTTAGTTATTCTAGGATCTTCCTTCATCTTAAACATTGGTCCAGACATTTCATTTTTTTCCTTCAGCTTTTCCTTAAGTTCCTCAGCATTGGCCACCATGGAACGGAACTTGTACATATTAAAACATTTCCCGTTCATACCAACTCTCTTTTGAGAAAAGAAGATAGACCCCTTAGAATCTATTTTTATAAGTACTGCTACAATTATCATTAAGGGCGATAAAACAATAATGCCAAATAAAGAACCTAAAACATCCATGGTCCTTTTTGCGAAGTAGTATCCTATAGATTTTTCAAATTCATTTAAAAATTTTCCTTCAGCTTGTACTTCTATTTCTTGCACACCCCTGCCCCCTTTTGCAATTTGTAAACAACATTATAATTATACCATAATTTTTAAATTGATGTTATAATTTTCCTTCAAAATAGTAACATATTTTCCCAACAATTTTTAAGACGAATTCCGTTCACATTATATTAACAATTATACCAAAATAATAACTTGAATTTTTATGCAAAAGAAGGCATATTCTCTTATTTATGAACATTACACTAGTTTATGTTAATAATTCTTTTAATCTTGCTAAAAACTCCTTATTTTCTTTGATTTTTCTATTGCTATACAAAACCTTTGTTCCATTCGACATATTATTCGTATTACTTATGATTTTTTCATAGATTTGTTTATTCTGATGCTCAATCTCCATTAAAGTCGACTTTAACTTTGGAGTTCTTCTTGTAGTTGAGTGTGCATCAGATGCTACAAAATTACATAAACCATTTTTCATTAGATTCATTGCTGTCTTTTGAATCTTTTTTCCGAAGGTTCCATTTAAGCTTGAAGAATTTAATTGAAAAAGGCATCCTTCTTCAATAAATCTATTTAAACTTTTTATATCTTTCTCCACAAAATAATATCTTTCTGGATGGGCAATAATAGTTTTTACTCCAAGAAGCTTTAATTCATATATTGTATCGAAGGTGTATTTTGGAATTTCTTTATTAGGTAACTCTATTAGCATATAGCCTGAATTATTTAAGCAATTTATTGCTCCAGCTTTATAGTCTTCCAATGTATGACTATCTAAAAACACCTCTTGCCCTGGCAGTACTTCTACATTAATATTTTCTTCTTTTGCAACTCTATTAAGTTTTTCTACACTTTTTTCTATATCCTTGTATTGATTTTCAAAATATCCCCTATAAAAATGAGGAGTGGCGATAATTTTTTTTATGCCATCCTCCTCAGCTATTTTGAGCATTTCAAGGGACATTCCCATATCCTTTGCTCCATCATCAATACCAGGGAGTATGTGACAATGAATATCTATCATTTTTTCTTCTTACTCCTTTTAGTATGCTTTTTATGATCCTCTCCATAGTAATAATAGTAACCGTATCCATATCCGTAACCATACCCTTTACCTGTGTTCACTGGCATTTTAGTCATTACAACACCAAGTATATTGGCACTTACTTTTTTTAGTAGCTCTTTAGATTTTATAGTAGCTTCTTTTTCTGTCTCACCAGTTGCCACTACAAGAAGTACCCCTTCTACGATAGTTGAGAGAATTTGTGCATCAGTTACTGCAAGTACTGGTGGACTGTCTATAATTATTGAGTCAAACTGATTTTTCATGCTTTCAAGGAATTCTTTCATCTTCTTAGAGGAAAGCATTTCTGCTGGATTTGGAGGTATAGTTCCAGAGGTTAATAGATATAGGTTATCTGAATACTTTGTCATAACCTCATCTAATTTCACTTCACCTATTAAGTAATTTGAAAGTCCTTTTTCATTAGAAATATTAAATTTCTTATGTACGGTTGGCTTTCTAAGGTCACAATCTATTATTAACACCTTTTTATCAGATTGTGCCATGGATAAGGCTAAATTTCCTGCAGTTGTTGATTTTCCTTCTGCTGGACCTGAGCTGGTTACCAGGATAGTTTTTATATTGTTATCAAAGGAAGAGTATTGAATGTTTGTCCTTAAAGTTCTATAAGCCTCTGCTGCAATAGACTTTGGCTCCTTTTCTACGATTAGCATTGTATATTCCTCCTATTCATCTGCCTCATGCTCTGGTATTATTCCAAGTACAGGTATTTCTAAATATTTTTCTATATCCTCTTGAGATTTTATGGTGTTATCCATGTATTCAAGTACAAAGGCTAGTCCTACAGAAACCATTAAACCTAAGAAAAATGCTATGGCTAAATTTAGTTTTTTATTTGGTTTTATAGGGTTTTCTGGTGTTTTTGCCTTGTCCAAAATTTGTACATTACCATTAGGTATTACTTTTTCTGCTTTTTCTATAAAAAGAGCAGTTACCTTTTCAACTATTTCCCTTGCTTCTTCTGGATTTTTACTTTGTACCTTTACATCCATTATTTGAGTATCCTGTTGAGGAGTAACCTTCAACATTCCTTGAATTTGCTTTGCATTTAGAGTATTACCTAGCTGCGTTGCAGCCTTTTCTGCTACATCATTTGATGTGGCTATTTGAGCATAGGTTTTAACTAGCTTTTGATACATGGTAATATCTGAATTATCATAAGATACTGCGTCATTTTTAGTGTCTGAGGTTTTACCTATAAAAACACTTAAAGTTGCCTCATAGGTGGGCTTTATCACTAGGAAGCTTACTATTCCTGAAATTAGTGTTGCTGTTAATGTTATTGCAACTATTATTTTAATCCTTTTTATGATTATCCCAAGGAATTCCCTCAGGTCTAAAGATATTTCTTCTTCCATTAAGCTTTTTCCTCCGTTCTAGCTGGTATTTAGGCCAAGTTGTTTTTTAATTATATGATATCCTTCTTATTTCTATTTATATAATTCAGCTAGCATGGCTGTTATATCTATACCATATGCATCTGCCAATTTATAAATATTTCCCAAGTTTAAATAATCTAACACTTTTTGCTCAATATCGCTCTCTTCTTCTTCAGTTAATGTACTATATATAGCTTTTGCTTCATTCATGTCGTTTTCATAATTATAACTTGGATTTTCAATTGCTGAAATAATGCTTACCTTTATCTTATTGACTACCTTTTTCTCATTTTCTGTGTTAACCTGCAAATATAAATACTCTAATTCACTTTTAGCTTTCTCAAGCATAGCTTGTTTTTCAGCCTCGTCAATACCCGTATTGCCACTATTCCCAGGTTGGCTACCTATTGCTCCTCCTGCAGTACTTCCACCTGGTTGCTTATCCTCGTACTGAATTTCTATTCCTAGCTTCTCATCTATCTTAACTTCCTTGCTTTCAACCTTATTAAATATAATACCTTTTTTATCTCCAGATAATATATTTACTTTCCCACATTTAACACTGTCTATTTTCACTTTTCCTAGATTGCCTGGATCTACGAATATTTCACCTAAAATGTCTAAATTAGATAGAGTAACATTATTAGCTCTTACAAATATACTTTTATATTTATCCTTTGAAATTTTACTTCCTTCAACAGTAGTTCCATCTTTTAAAATAGCCAAGTCTCTAGTAAGAATATTATTTTCTTTTTTTATTGTTTCAATAATTGCCGGAACTTCTGAAGCTTTTGAGTTCTTCATTTCATTGTCTAAATCAAATTTTTCATTATTTAGAGTCTTGTTTATAAGAATAGTTCTAACTTCATCATAGCTTACATATTTACCTTCACTGTCATAAAGCAGGTGCATTTTCCCTGAGTTTAATCTAGTTTTAAACTCTTCAAATAGTAAATCTTTATTACCTAACGTATTACTTATCAATGAATTTTTTAATTCTTTTAAATTAAATTGATATATAGAATCTGCATTATCTTTTATTAAATATCCATCTACTATTCCATATGCTTTTATAGAAACAGATGTTGAAATAAATAATGTTAGTATAAGTAATTTTATAAGCCTTTTTTTCATAATTATACACTCATCCTTTATGTATATTGTATTTAAAATGAGTTAACCAATGGATGGTTAACTCATTAGTTAGTTAAATCTTTATAATTCTATTGAAAATCAATAGTGTAAGTTATTGAGTCTGCAGGAGACGCTGTTGTTAAAGTTATTGTAATGTCTTTACTAGCTAACTCTCCAAAAGTTAAATCTTTATAGCTTTCATTAGCTGCAAATCCAAAAGCTTCTCTTATTTTAGCTTTGCTAATCTCTTTTGTTGTATTGCTGTAAATTGTAGTAGTTCCAATCTTTATTTCTTTAACTGTATAACCTTTTATTACAATATCATTTGATAGTGTATATGTTTGTTCAGTATTATCTCTTAATTGTGTTTCAGAAGCAGCTATAATAACTTTAGCTAGATTCTGAATAAATCCAGGTGCTTCAGTATAAACTAATCCATCAATTTCAGTATTATCATTCAATTTAGTCATAAGAGCTTTAAGAGAATTAATAGCATCATTTCTTAAAGAATTATATGAAGTTGAATCCATATTAGCCTTTAAACTTGCTCTTAAATTATCAGATGCGGTATATACTTGCCCCATTGTAAGTAATAATTGTGCAACAGTCGTACTTGAATTGTGTGCTGGTATAGCTGTTATCAATGAGTTATAAATGTTCTTACTTGGATTTGCTACAGTTGCAGTTACTGTTGTTCCATTTACTGACGTAGTAATATTTCCTCCGTTGTCAATTTCATTATCAAGTGCATCTACTTTAGAGATTATATCAGCTATTGAAGTTGCTAGAGTTGCTCTATTGGCATTAATTGTTGCTTGAGTTGTATCTCCTGTGTCTCCACCACTACTTCCTCCAGTATTTCCACCAGTTCCAGTTCCTGGATCTGTAGTTACAGTTCCTTCACCTTCAACATTTTCTATAGGTTTATCTGTTGTTACTTCTGCACCTTTTTCAGCTACTACTGTTGTTTCCTTAGCTTCTTCAGTTACAACCTTTATATCAACCTTTGTCCCTTCAGTAATTGTAAGTTTTACAGCACTATTAAGCTCAACTGTTCCTAAGTTACCGCTTAATACAACTTCTGAACCCTTTGGAGCTGTTATTACAAGCTTAGTTAAAGTTGAAGCTGTGTCTACATTTAAGGTAATAGCTTTTTCAATTACTAGTTCCTTAGCTACAACTCCTTCAAGCTTTAAGCTTCCAGAAAGACCTGTTATAGAATCTCCTGTTACATTCTTTACAGTAACCTCTGCATCTTTTCCAGCGTCTACTACTAATTTTCCTTTTATAGTACCGTTAGTTATCATTATTTTACCAGCAAGTACTTTTACATCTTCGTAATCTTCAAGCTTTTCTTTTGATAAGTCTATTTGTGCTCCTTCTTTTGTTATGTTAAGTCCATTAACAACTTTATCACCTTTTACTTTTCTTTCATATACATAAGTTGGAGTTTCTCCAGCTTTAGCATCCTTTAAATATTTGATTAAATCAAAAGCTTGTCCAGTTGTTTTACTGTCTTCGAGTGCTTTTTTAGCTTCTTCAAATGGAACATATTTTTTAGAATCATCATAAATTGAGTTTACTCCATTTGCAGTTTGATCAGCTGCGAAGTCCTTGAATAATAAATCATCTCCTAAACCAAGTTCGCTGCTAATCAATGAACCAATTAAACCATCAAAATCATATAGTCTAACTACACCTGTTTTTGCATCCTTTACAGTATATGCCTCAATGGTGGTAGCAAAAGCAGTTGTATATGTAGCAAGTAAAGCTATAGTTGCAGCTGCTATGGATACAAGCATTTTAGTTTTCTTCATAATTTACCCTCCCATGCGTTAAATTACATAATATTTATTTAATTATATTATAATTACAACTAAATGTAAATTCTAATTATTTATAGTTATTTTACCAAGCACATCTCTTGTTAAGTTTTTGCCGCTAACACTCATTAGTTCTTTGTGCAAAACCAGGTAATAGCTCTTTCCTGCTTCCCATTGCTTTTTCAGCTTTAAGGTAAGCTTATTATTGTTTAGCTCTTGTGTAATGGCTACTCTCTCTCCTGTCTCAGAATTTATCAACTCTATATTATTATCGTTAATACTTTGGTTAACTAAAGTATTGTTAAAATTTATTATTATAGTTGTGTCATTTTTAACCTTTGTAATATCTTTAAAAAGCTTTCCATAAGGATAAAATCCTTGAATATCATCTATGGAGGCAAAATCCTTTAGATTAATCCATTTTTCGCCTGAACCTATAAACATGTGGCTTTTATTTATTTTCTTTAAAATTTCCTTATAACCTTCCCAATTTTCATCCTTTCTAGCTTCATTTAAGTCAATATAGTAAGGTATGTCATTTAGGATAACTTTTATATAGGAGCTTTTGTCTTTTAGGGCTTCTATTGTGTTATAATCGGCTGCTTTAATTAAGAGTAAATAAGCTAAATCCATAGAGTCTATTTCTTCCTCAGGTACTTCTAAATCCGGCTTTATACCTACCTTTTGTATAGTATTGCCTAATGGTGAAAAAAACTGGTTTGTGGTTAGCTTTAATACACTTCCATCATTTAGATAATACATGCTTTGAGCTACCCCTTTACCATAGGTATTTATTCCTATAAAGCCTGCTTTTTTGTAGTCCTTAATGGCACCTGATAGAATTTCTGAAGCACTGGCACTGTAGTCATTTATTAGAAAAATGGTTGGTTCTTTTATTAAGTCTTGATAACCGGTTCCATAATACTTATACCTAAAGCCATTTTTATTTTCCATTTGAACAATTGGCTTAAATCCAACAAAATGACCTGCAATGTCTAGGGCTGGATTAATGTAACCTCCAGTATTATATCTTAAATCTACTATAAAGGCTTTTGCTTTTAAATTCCTTAGTACCTTTAAAGCTTCTGTAAATTCATCTCCTGTAGTTTCTCCAAAAGTATCTACTATAATATAGCCAATATTATTTTTAAGTAGTGTATATGTTACTGTGGGCATTGAGATTTCTCGTCTTTCAACATTATATTCCTTTGTAACATTATCCCTTTGGACAAGAAGCTTTACAGTTGTTCCCGGTGCCCCCTTTATAAAAGTTCCTATTTGCTCCTCTTTTAAGCCCTTTAATATATTATTATCAGCTTTTAAAATTATGTCTCCAATTTGAAGTCCTATTTCCTTTGCAGGAGAGCCATCCATTACCTTTACTATCTCTACTCCTTCTTCCTGGAGCCTAAATTGTATTCCTATACCTGTAAATTTATTGTCTATGCTATTTACAAAATCATCAAACTCTTCTTTTGTAAAATAACTAGAATAGGGATCTCCCATATTTTTTAGCATTTCTTCAACGCTGCTTGCCTTTAAGGTTTCCTCTGAAACAGGATAATAATAGTAATCTTGTACCAGTTCCTTTGCCTGTTTGAGAATCTCACCTTCAGCGGCATTTACTGATTTAGTGTTAATACTAGTAAGGGTTATTGTATAAATTAGTAGAAAAATTATTGCTACGATTGTTTTGCATTTTTTCTTTAGTGGAGAATTTGCTGAATTTTTGTTTAGTTTTAATGTTTTCATTTTTTTCTCCTTTAAATGAGGGGTCAGCCCCCTGGAGAACAAACTCAGGGGACTGATCCTTTACTTTTTATGGTATTGGGGTTATGGTGATTGAACCAGAAGCATCTGATAGAGAATTTTTTTCTTGTGTATCAATTTGTAACGGGTCACCCACTGCAAGGATAAATACTCTGTATTGAGTTCCTGCCACTATGGCATTTCCGTTTACATCCTTTGTACCTGCTGTAAGTCTAAATAGGTACTGAAGACTTCCATCCTTAGCTACTGTCATGTATTTATTCTCTAGTGGTGATTTTCCTGCCACAATCTTAGCACTTGCAAGATCGAAGGTATTCGCTTTGTATTCTCCAGGTACTAGTGAAATTTCTGGTACTATCATCACTTTGTATTCTTTTACTTTATCTTCTTCGTAGGATTTCCCAAAGGCAATTTGTATGTCTGTTTCATCAAAGTAATCCTTTAGGTCATTTACAAGCTTGATTACAGGCTTCATGTTTATTCCTCTTACTATTACACTGAAGGATTTCTTCATGGATTTATCTGCCTTCTTAATAGTAGCTGTAAGAGTTACAGTTATATCCTTATCAACTTGTCTAATAACCTTACCAGGACTTAATATGGTTGAAATTACTTGTTCATTTGAAGATTCCCAGTAGATTTCAACAGTTTCATCAAATCTTCCTTTTGTCCTTAATTTTAAGTTATCTATTATCTTTTCTCCTGCTGGAACATAGAAGTTGTTTATGTCCACTAGGCAAAGTCCGTTAGTTTCTACAGTTACCTTTGACATAGGGTCATCCTTAAATGGACTTGGAACTCCAACTTCAATCATGGTTCTTTCTAAGTTATCTGCAAGATTATCAATGTCTCTTTGAGTTAAATCCTCTGCTAGAAGCACTGAGTTATCTGTACTTACTATAACTGGTTGAAGCTTATTCTTTTGGAAGTCAAGAAGCTTACTTACTCCATCATCGTAAACAGCAATCATTGCCTTTTTAGCTTCTGTTAACAGAACACTAACCTTGTTAATGTCAACATAAAGTATAACTCTAAGTTCATCAGTAATATTAGAAACATTACCTGCCTTGTCTACTGCTTGAATTTTATAGTTTGGAACTATGTTGTCTGTCCTTGCCTTCATGCCTTTTAAGTCATAGTCTATGGTGATACCTTGTTTTAAGGATTTTACTCTAGCTCCATTTGTCTTAACTGCATTTTGAAGCTTTTCAAGGGTATCACAATCATCGGTTACTCTTACAATATATACATCTGCATCTTCGTTTAATATCTTCATCTTTATTTTGTTTTCTGGATGTATCTCGTAATATCCGCTACTACCTACAGCCGGATCTAGAATGTCTATTGTTGGAGCTTTGTTGTCAACAGTAATAGTGTAATCCGATAACGGTGACGCTCCTACCTTATTTACAATTACAAGTCTATATTGTACATCCTTGTAAGCCGGGTCTGCTGGGTCCATTCCTGCTGGAACTGCCATAGTTTTTGTTTTTCCATCTCCTATAAGCTTAGTGGCAACACCATTATTTAATTCTGTTAGGGTAAATGGCTGCCAAGATAAACCGTCAGTTATTCCAACTGCATCCTCAGTTTTCCAACCATCGAAGGTTGCTTGTCTATCAAGAGGAATTAGCCAAGCTATTTCTCCTGCTGCAAGAGGATTTTTAAGAGTAATCAAATCTCCTCTTTTGAAAATTTGTTTGTCTAATGTAGGTTTAGCTGGAAGAAGCTCTTCAATTATATCTAAGGTATATGGGTTACTTGAAATATATCCTTTTACCACTGGTCTTGCTCCTCTGTTATCATAAGAACCATAACCATCATATTCTGTAGCTATAAATATGTCATACTTCCCAGCTTTATAAGCTTGAGCCTTACTGTCCATTTTATATGTTCTAAGTCCAGTCCAAGTACTGCTGCTAGAGCTTAAAGCACTTAAACTTGAAAATGTGCTGTCACTTAAGTCTAGCTTTGTTTTTGATGGAAGCACATAAACAGAGTATGCCTTAGGATTATTTGTTTGAGATGGTACCCACTCAGTTATAGTGAAGTCTCTTCCATCTATGCCAAGTCCAATTTCATCCTTGTCACTAGCCTTTACAACTGTTGTTGCATCTGTCTGCTTAACCTCTGTTGGTTTACTTTCAGATTTTCCTGCTCTAGTAACAGTAATCCATATACTTTGTTGTCCATACATGTCTAAATCCATTTTTTGAACAATAGCTTTGTTGTATTTTCCAACTCTTGTAACCGCTGCTTTTGATAGAAGATTTCCTCCTGTTTCTCTATCATAAACAGTTACTATATCTCCTACATTTAACTTTGGAGGAGTAGCATTCAAATTATTGTCGTATAGATTTTCAACAACTATAACATCTGCACCTTTGTCAGGATTGTTATAAACAGTTATTGTATTTGTTTCATTTAGCATCTCTGAAGGGATCTGAAGGTTAAGTAGTATTTGTTTGCTATAGCCTACTACATCTCCTGTATAAATTCTCACACCATTCTTTATATCTACATTTACTCTATCCCAGGATATAACAAATTGTTTCATGGTATTGTCTTCCATAATTCCTGGAACCTTATCTGGAAAATATTTATCCTCTATCCACTTTAGTGGCTGATTTACTTCTGTATATGGTACAACTACAGTTAAATCATCCATAGATATAACCTTTTGATCTGCCCCTGGCTTTTTAATTTGCTCTCCCTTTATCTTTCCATCAGCTGTTATAGGTAGTCTGTATAAATTACCTTTGCTTGTGTAGTATATAAAGTCTCCTACAATATTTATATATCCCACTGAATCATCGCTTAGCTTTTGGGTTGTTCCAGTTCCATCTGTACTTATTTTATATAGTTTTCCTGAATCTTTATTATTAGAATAATAAATCCAATCTCCTGATACATTAAGATGATATCCCTTGTCCAGCTGTGTGGTTTGTCCCATTATTGGAACAACACTTCCGCTTCCATCTTTTTTAACCTTACTTAAAGCTCCGGAGTTTGTTGTATAGTAAATCCAGTCTCCTTGTATTTGAATAGAGTCTGCCCATTCATCGCTCAATTTTGATTTATAGATACCATCCTTATTTATAACATAAGGTCTATGTCTATCACTAATATTAGTATAATAAATGTAATCTCCAGATACATTTATGTAGGCTAGCTCATCCTTAATTGAATTACTTACAAGCTTTCCATGAGCTTCTCCCTTTGTGTCTGTTATAAGATCACTTTTATCCGTCTTAGCAGAATAAAGTTTTCCCCCATCTGAATGATTGCTATAATAAATAGTATCCTTTGAAATAGTAATATAAGCTGCTAAGTCATCTAAGAATTTTTCTCTTTGGGTTCCATCCTTTTTAATTCTATATAGCTTTCCCTTGTCGGAATAGTTGCTGTAATAAATATAATCCCCTAGTACATTTAAATACTGAGCATTGTCCTCTGATATTAACTTATTAAGAACTCCATTGGGGTCTTGCTTGTATAATTGATTTTTGTCTCCCGTATTGTTGTAATAAATAAAATTGTCAGAATCCTCTACAGCATAACCATTGTTGCTAATATTGCCTGTAGTATTCCCCCTAAGCTCGGTGCCCACTTTTGTTAGCGTTCTTTTATAATTTCCTGGGTAATAGGTGTTGACTTTTGCTGTAGCAATTACATTTTTATTTACATCTAAAATGCTTAGAGTTTCTAAAGGATTTTTTGAGGTGTAAACTACAGTTTGCCCAAGGGGCTTCTCCTCAATGGTGTTTCCCATTTTAAAGTATATTGCACCATCTATCCCCTCTACAGTTTTTGCTTTCACTGTAACTAGCTTTGCGGTAGAATTTACAGTGACATCTGCATCTACTGCTGGCACTACTAGCTGATACTCAGCAAGGGTGCTGTTCCAAGTATACTTTGACTTTTCTCCATTGGCATCAATATAGGTCATGGTTGTATATTGGGTTGGTTTGTTAGTTCCGTTAATATCAATATTGCCGAAGATATTTAATATCTTTTGTTTCGTTGGCTCATAGCAATAGTAGATATTGTAATCATCATTTAATATTTCATTTTTCAAAGTAGCATTTTTAGCTAGATAATCTATAGAATAGGCCTTATCTCTAAGAATCATAAGACCATCTTCATAAGGTAGTCCCGAGTATACGTTCTTAATGGCAAATTCCATTTTTATAGGCTTCCTTAGAAGTTTACCGTCTTTAGCCTTAAGATCTTTTTTTATTATTACCTTATATTTTTTCCCTTGTACATAAGTAGAATAAGGCGTAATAATTATGGTTTTATTATCTGTGTCTAGAGTTACATTGTTATATATTGTGTTGTCTTGCTCATCTTGAACTATAATATTATTACTATTTACTGTATATGGATCTAGCTCTCTATTAAATTTTATTTTCCACTGCTTATTAGTATCAACTACATTAGCACTATCTTTTATTTCATAATCTGTAGTTGTATCTGCATAAGCTCCTTTAGATATTGCCATAAGACTCAGGGCAATTAATGCAATTACTGCCTTCTTTTGTTTAAAAGCTTTCAATATTCCCCCTCCGTTTCTTGAAAATTTTGGTAATAAATTTAGTTTAAACAAAAGCTAGCAATTTATATTACTAGCTTGTCTATTTTGAAATTTTATTAAATTGCCTTATAATGGACTTTCTTATTCTCGTAGAGTGCTATTCTATGCTTAGCACTTCAAGAGTATCTGTTTGAGTTTGTTTATCCACATAGGTTACTTGTCCATTTGTATAGATAACACTTTTCATTTGAGAAGTTATTGTAAGTGCTGGTGTCGCAGTTAAATCCATGAAGGTATCTAAGTCAAAGTTTTTTCCTGTCAAGGTATACTCAATTAATGCATCACTTGCTACTTTAAAGTCTACATATTTACTTTTATCACTGTGAAAAGCATAAATTGAATACTTAACTCTCTTTCCATCAAATTCTTGGTAGTAAGCATCTGCCCCTGTCATAGTGTAATTTACTAATGCATTGTTTAGAACAGTTTTATTGTATTCATATACAATTCCTGTGGAAGTATCTTTTACTAAGTAGGCGTCAGTTGCTGCAAAAGCGTTAATTACTCCTCCTAAAGAAAGGCAAACTCCAAGTATTAAAGCTGTTATTCCCTTGTTATACTTTTTCATTATAATTCCTCCCCATATTTTTAATTTTTATTAATTACTAAAAATTACTTTGCACTTTGACACATCAAATTCTTCACTTAATAAGGCGTTTGATGGAAATATAAATCTGTGAAGAACTGCTTTTCTAGGACTTACCTTTATAGCTTGTCCTTGCAAATCAAATACTCCCCCTGCAACTTCTTGTCCATCTTCTGCAATAATTCTAATAGGAAGCTTTTCTAAATTTATTTCATTTATAGCACCATTTCTTATTAAAAGAGTTATGTTTAGATTATCTTCCTGGTCTCTTGTCAATCCATAGGTTGAAATGGAAACTTCGTTTGCAGCTATTGATGGAAGCCCATTTAAAAAATCTTTATACTTTTGCTTTTCTCTAGAATTAATGTTCTCCGGAATATTTTCTATCTCAATATTCACAGTTTCCTTAGCTTGTATATTCATAGCAAATACTATTTGAAAATCATCTTTATTTAAGGTATCTACCTTAACTATTTCTTTTTCAAAGTACAATTTCCAAGGTCTTGCACTCATAGGTGGTACTACACCTAATTCTTTTAAGTTAAATGTTTTTGCTGCAACTATATTATTATTTTTATCTAGAATATTTAAAGGCACTAGTTCTAGATTTACAGGTCTATTTAAGCCATTTCTTATATAAATTCCTGCCTCAAACTTATCCTCCATGTCAAAGATGTAAGTTGAAGCTATATTTATTTCCCCCTCTAAAATAGGAGGTAGCTCATCTAATTCTTCTTTTATAAACTCCCTTTGAAAGTCTGATACAGTAGTTTCCATTATAGAATTTAATGAAAGATCTAGAGTTGCAACTTTTTCATCAGATTGATCAACTTGCTTTTCATTTTGTTTTTCTTCTAAATTAATATACGATTTATCACCGGTATTTAGTTCGCTTTTTTTGCTATTTCCGAAAAATTTATCTATAAATTTAGCCATATTACACCTCGTTATACTTAATTTTCCTTTTTCATTTTACCTTTTCTATCTTTATTAGCTTATTTACTTCGTCTTCAGCATAGTCCTTATCAACTACGTCAATAAACACCTTTTCTCCAGTGCTTTTCTCTTTTAGAGGAAGTGATATTCCAGCTATTGAGACCTTGTACTTTTCTGGTGTTTTAGTGTCTAATTGTACTAATACAAGTGTAGAATAAGGTAAGCTTTTTCCAACTTCTATAGTGTACTTTGGAATATCCTCTGATTTACCTGTAGTATTTTTAGAATTATCCTTGATTGTGCCATTAGTTATACTTTCGGACTTACTGTAGGATAACTGAAGCTTTAAATCTCCTGTCATAACTTTTCCATATTTGCTTTTTATCTTTGAAGAAATATCTAAGCTATGTGGAGCATTTACTCCTTTTAAATATCCATTAGGAAGCTTTATTGTTAGCTTATCTACAAGACCACTGTTATCATAGCCTTGAATATCTGCTACTACTTCTGATCCCTTAGGAAGAGGTTTTCCGTCAAAAGTATAGCTTCCTATTAGTGTTGCACTATTTTCGCTTTTGTCAGTAAGTACTTCATTGGAAAATTTAATAAATATGTAGTCTGCTGTTGTATCTCCATCACTAGTGTCTTTTTTTTGAATCAAGAAATCTCTATCAATATCTGCAAAAGCCCATAATACTCTTAATTCTTTATTTGGATCAGCTTTAGCTTCTGATTTTCCTTGCTGCTGATTGTCTTTTGCTTTATCCTCTATTTTTGTATTATTCCCATTATTATCAACTTTTGATGAACCTGGTATCATGGATATGCCAACGGAGGCTACCATGGCTACTGAAACAACTGCTACGACTATTCTCAAAAATTTTTGTTTCTTTTGCTTATTCAACTGCTATTTCCTCCTAATCTATAATTTTGTGTCATTACCTAAATAGTATAACATTATTGGTCAAATTTGAAAATAGCAACCAGAATTTACATAACAATTTTTTTACATATAAGATTGATAATTGTAAACTTTTTGTAACCTTTTGTCAATTTAATCTTTATTAAAAAGAAAATTTAATAATTCTAGGAGCTTCTTTCTCCTTTTTTGCATAGTTACATATTTAATACCTTTAATCCTACTATATTCTTTTAGGGCACCGTGGCCTCCTCCATAAGAGAACGTCAAAAGCTCCAATTGCTCTTTTGAAAGGCCTTTCAATATTTTCTTAAGCTTTTCTTTCTGTTCTTTTTTTAGTAAGACTTCCTCAATACTTTCTTCTCTATTGCTGCTATTAAAATACTCACCTTCTTCAACAAGCTTTTCATAGCTATCATCAAAATTTCCTTTACTAACCTTTCTAATTTCATAAAAGTAATTATTTCTTATGGCATTTGTAACATAGGCAACAAAGCTAGTATTACTGGACAAATTGTAGCTTTCTACAGCTTTAATTATTGTAAGATATCCCATTTGAATCAAGTCATTTCTATCATAGCCTTTAATGTATATATTCCCAACCATCTTTAGTATAAAAGGTGTAAATTTTTTTATAAGCTCATTCATTGCTGCTTCATCCTTAGCCTTTGCTTTTTTTACTATTGCTATTAATTCCATGCTATAATCCTCCCATTTAATATGTCATAAATTGATTATACAAGAACATATGTTCTATGTAAAGATATTTTTGTAAATATATTCAAAATTTGTTAGTGTTGTGCTTTGTGCTACAATTACCTTATATCGTACAAAATTAAATACAACAAAAATAAAATAACTATACATAATAATACATATGCATTTAGCTTCAAATATGTATTATTGTGTATAGTTTTTGATTTATATTTATATAGTAAACTCAGCCTTATTAGTTACAGCTTTGTCTTCTAGTATTCGAAGGATTCTACCATGCTCTTCTTGCTGAGTTTTGATAATTTTGATATCGTCTTTTATTCCGTTGATATCTTCTTTTATTTGAATGGTTTCGTGAAACACTATATAATGTATTTATAGTCTTTTATCTATTAAAAAAAATAATTTATGGAGTGTGATTTTAATAATGCTATTTAATAGGAGCAAATCTTATGATGATATAATCCCTGCATTAGATGCGAAAAAATTAATAATGCTAGTTAAAAAATTATTACCTGATGTTGTATTCAATATGGCTAGTTTAGAAGGAAATCCATTCACTTATCCTGAAGTACAAACCCTACTTGACGGAATTACTATTGGAGGACATAAAGTAAGTGATGAACAACAGATCTTTAGTATAAGGAATGCTTGGAATTATTTATTTGATTTAGTCTATAAAAATGATTTATCTTTAGATACCTCTTCTCTTTATTCTATATTCAATAAATTTAATAATATAGTTGCAAAAGATGAAGCCTTAATTAGTGGTATTTTTAGGACTGGTCAGGTTAGAATAGCCGGCACAGATTTTATTTCTCCAAGAGCTGAAGAGCTAGAAAGTATCTTTAAAAATGAATTACCTCAATTAATTGAAAGATGTAAGAGTAAAACTGAATTAGCTTTTGAAATATTTTTATGGGGAGCGTTAAACCAATTTTATTACGATGGTAATAAAAGAACTTCTAGGCTTGTATCTAATATGATTTTAATATTGAATGGTCAAGGCATATTTAATATTAAAGCAAAGGACAGATTGCAGTTTAATACTTTAATGCTTGAATTCTACAATACAAGAAAAGCTGATAATATCTTTGAATTTTTACATAGTAATTGTTTGGAAATATATTAACATTTTGTAAAATAAAAAATGTATGGAAGCAAACACACCATGTCTGTTTTCATACATTTTGTCTACTATTATTAATATTATTCAGCCTTTCCGTCTATTGCTTTAATAAAAATTTCTGCTGATCCTAAATTTGTAGCTAAAGGTCTTTTATGAACATCGCAAATTCTAAGCAATGCTGATACGTCAGGTTCATGAGGTTGAGCTGTCAATGTGTCTCTTAGGAAGATAACCATATCGATTTCTCCTTCTGCAACTTTAGCTCCTATCTGCTGATCTCCACCTAGGGGACCAGATAAAAATCTATGAACCTTTAATCCAGTAGTCTCATTTATAATCTTTCCTGTTGTTCCAGTTCCAAATAACTCATGGTTGCTGAGAATTGCCTTGTGCTTAAGTACAAATTCCATCATTTCGTCTTTTTTATTGTCGTGAGCTATTAAAGCTACTTTCATTCTCTCTCCCCCTGTGTTTTATATATAATTTTACTTAACAGCTTTTAATCTAGCAATTTCATTCCAGTTTTTAGATGTTACTATTTCTACAGTGTTTAAATCTTGTCTCATTCCTTTAACTTCATTTTCTATAACTTCCAGTTTATCTTTTGTTTCAGTTCTAAACTCAGTTAAATCTGCTGTCTGTTCAATTACTGAATCTATCTTTCTTTCTATTCTATCTAATCTTTCATTTGTGCTATCTAATCTTTCATTGGTTCTATCTAATTTTTCATTTATTTTATTTTGTCCATTTACTAATTGATTAAGTAATTCTAGTATATTATTTTCCAAGAATAACAACTCCTCTTATAAATCTTACTTAATTTTAACATTAATATTTTTATATTTCAATTAGTATAAATTACCTAAATTAGCCTTCAACTAAGAAAGATAGAGACAACCACTTTGGCTATCCCTATCTTCTTACCTTACTCT
>Ga0209639_1000981_pt1 | contig 32851 bp, 34 predicted proteins | sample EPASupsiteHSE605_FD_187268 | JGI IMG/M metagenome (GOLD analysis project Ga0209639, IMG submission 187268) | Bioremediated contaminated groundwater from EPA Superfund site, New Mexico - Sample HSE6-05 (SPAdes) (version 2) | ecosystem: Environmental > Aquatic > Deep subsurface > Groundwater >... | reverse complement strand
ATTTCCATTTCTTTCTTAGAATGGATTAAATACATCCATGTCGAATCCTCCAAGGAAGGACATTTTTATGGAGGAAGGGATGTTTATTTATGACACTAAAAAAGAAGCGGAAAAAGAACGGCCATAAACTGATTTTAAACTCAACTCTTGAAGTTCCCCTGATCCTTGTTTTAGCTAATAACTTTTTGAATCAAATTGGGTTTGTCGACTTTATTAATCGTTCTGTAACTTGGGATGAAAAACAGTGGACTGTCTCTCCAGGTAATTTAGCCAAAGCCATAATTTTAGCCACATTCTTTAAAGTACGTGCCCCCCTTTATATCATTCAAAATGCTTTTCTTGGGATCGATACGGAAGCACTTTTTGGCAAAGGTGTTTTACCCGAACATTTGAATGACTATGCTCTCGCGCGGGGGTTAGACCGTATTAGTGAGGCGAATCCAGAAACGTTATTTAGTAGCTTTGCACTATCTTTGTACATGAAATTTGCCATTCCCATGAAACGTCTCCATTCAGACACCACTACCCTATCCTTCTATGGAGAGTATGAGCAGTGCGAGCACGACGAAGAGGGTCTCCAAATTACTCATGGTTACAATAAAGATCATCTGCCAGAATGTAAGCAAGTCGTTGTCGGGAAAATTGTCAACGAACATGGCATAGCTGTGATCAATTCCACGATGAACGGCAACACCTCTGATATTGAGTGGAATCAGAAAGCGCTCGGTTTGTTAAAAAACATATTTGGTGAAAAGCTCACTGAAACGATTTATATCGCAGACAGCAAATTAATTAATTTACCCACACTTAAAATTTTAGTGGATGTTAAGTGTCCGATTCGATTTATCTCACGCTGTCCTGAGAATTTTTATAAAAAAGTAGCTCATAAGATGATCACTAAGGCCTACGAGGAGAACAACTGGCGGGAAATAGGCCAAGTGAGCAATACTAAGAAAGCAAGTCGTTATTCGACCCAAGAATTTACGACCGATGTCGATGGAAATGAGTTACGCTTTATCGTAGTCAAGACCAGCGAAGGAAAGGGGCGTGCGGAGAGGGAGGTCCTCAAACAAAGGAAGCTGTTTGAAGAAGGAATCACGACACTGAGCAAAAAGACCTTTGTTTGTGAAGCCGATGCTGAAGAGGAATGGCTGCGTTTCCAGAAAGAATTTAGAAAAAACCTTCATCTGGCACATAAGGAGCTTAAGAAAACTGAAACGATCAAACGACCGCGGGGTAATCCTGGGAAAAATCCGTTACCACCCGTCATCGAAACGACTTGGAAAGTCTCAGTGACGATCGAGGGTCTCGATGCAGAGCGGTTCAAACAATTAGAGCAAGGCAAAGAGTGCTTTGTGTTAATCACGAGTGTCTCCGTCAATGAGTTGGATCAAGAGCAAGTTCTCCGTCAATATAAAGCCCAAATGGTCGTTGAAGTTCAGTTCCATCTCTTAAAACAACCCGCCTTGGCTTCCGTCATTTTTCTAAAAACGCCGAGTCGAATCGATGCCCTCGTCATGTTACTGAACGTATCCTTACTTATAAGAGGTCTGCTGCAGTATAAGATTCGAAAAAGTATGAAGGAAAGCCAAGAAGAACTACCACGCATCGGAGTACATAAAGGCGAACTAAAGAACCCTACGACGAATTTTCTTATTGAAGCATTGAACAAAACGGCTCTGGTAAGAGCGACATCAGGGCGTTATACTTATCGACTTTATAATGATTATGTTGCACTTTGTGTAACGACCTACTTTAAATTACTGGGAGTCGATATGGATGACCCATTTTGAACTGACGCTGGTTAGTCAATGTGAATGAAAGATGGGCTTGTAAAAATACAGGTGACAAGTCCCGGGCATCTTATTGCTTAAATGAATAAACCTGTTTGATTTAACGCCTGTCCATCTCTGGCGGACATTCAACGACGCCAGTTGAGATAATTATCTCATGTTTGGGCAAGGATGATGAATGTGAGATAAAACACAATCCAATAAACATGAAATAGCATCACCGCCGCGTAGACGATCAAAACAAACCCCAATGAGCACGCAACAAACTTACGCGATCGATTCCGTATCCTCCACAAAATTAAGCCAAGAATGACTGGTAACGACAACTTGGCGGCCATAAATGCAACTGGGCTTGTTTCAATTAGCCATTGCATCAAAGGATTAACCTCTTCGATGACACCGATACTTAGACCCCAAAGTGTCAATGCTGCATCGATTGTACTGAGGATTAAGAACACTATAGAACCGACGATGATTGCTTTTTCCCTTGTGCATGAGCACGAGTTCAATTTATACCTTTTACTAAGCTCCATCATCAGATGAGCTTTCCTTATGTTTGATTTTATTAACGTTATTATTTCGAACAAACCGACAGAGGTTAGCATCCCATAACCATCCTGTTTGATCTTCGAAATTACTGCTCAGCAACTCAGTTAAAATGTCATTCTCTGATTCGATCAAAGCAGTCTCGAACCATTCTTCAAGGGATATATTGAGTGATCTACAGACAGCCTCAAGCCGCGCTTTGACCTTTTCGTCTGCTGGGAAAGCTATGTACATTAAAATCACCTCATTATTTTCACATAACAGGTACGCGAACGGGGACCATCAAATTCACAAAAGTAAATGCACTGCCAGCGACCCAAGAGTAATTTCCCATTATGAATAATGACGGTTTGGGATGTCCCTACAGTGCTTGCTTTCAAATGTGCTGCAGAATTCCCTTCAATGTGCCGGTCTTCAGCCTTATCCCGTGGGTAAATTTCATCAAGCCTCCGCAGAATATCTGTCTGTACATCTGGGTCAGCATTTTCATTGATCGTTATCCCTGCCGTAGTATGGGAAGAAAATAACACGATAAGCCCGTCTTTAACATTTGCCTGAACCAGAAGTTCCTTGACTTGCGCAGTTATGTCGAGCATTTCGTCCCGTCTTTTGGTTTGTAGATGTATTTCATGAATCATGGTCTGTTCCCTCGCTTACTTACAGTATCAACCAAATCACTGAACTCTCCCAGTTCTTCTTTACTAAGCCGCTGCCGCTACACCATTCCCCAATCTTATTATGATCTGGCGACCAATTTGTAAATGTCATACTTTGGGGTATTATCCTTCAAGCTAATCCGGTGACAACCATATTATAAGATTCCTCGAGAGTTGCTACTACCCTCCACTCAAATGATATTACACCTGAAGATACTCTTATTGCAATATCAGATACTCCCGCAAGCGACTTTTGTATTAGCGTTGGATTATCTTTGTCCTTTACCTGTTTTAAAGCTTCATTAACAAGTTGTTTTATTAGTTCAGCATCATCCCCAAATTCACTAATTGAAAGGCTTAAGCCACAAAACAGTAAAATTGTAAGTATAAAGGAGTTTCCTGTTTGATAACGAATTTGAATATAGTTAAACAACAATTGAGGGGGAGAGATTACTAAAATGAATCGTTTCAACAAATCGTTCTTGTCTGCAATGACCTTATTCTTAATTTTTAGCTTACTTACCTTTGGTTTCATCCCTACAGCGAACGCTTCTACAATAAACGTTGACCGTTTGTACGGGCAAGACGCTTATCAAACGGGTGCTGCCATTGCAAATGCCGTTAATGCTGGCTCCGTGGATAGTGTAGTTCTAACATCCGGGATTACGTTCCAAGACGCTTTGTCTGGTAGTGTACTGGCTAAGCAAAAGAATGCTCCCATTCTCCTTGTGGATCGGACGGTAAAGTCATCTGGCAATGCTTTTGACTATATCAAGAGCCATTTGAAGAAAGACGGGACCATCTATATCTTAGGTGGGACAGGAATCATTCCCAAAGAATTTGAAACTACTCTTAACGATTTAGGATACAACAATATTATTCGTCAAGGTGGTTGGGATCAATACGATACAGCCCAACTCATAGCCGAAGAAGAAAAGGCACCTATTGGAACCCCTGTTGTCATTGCCTATGGTGAGAACTTTCCGGACGCTTTAAGTTTTTCGAGCTTTGCTGCAAACAAAGGATGGCCGATCCTTCTAACACAGAAAGCCTCACTCCCAGATAAATTAAAAGCGTACCTCACTGCACAGAATCCAACGGATGTTTACATTGCCGGTGGTACTGGAGTCATCTCGGATGTTGTTGAACAACAAGTTAAGGCTATGGTCCCTTCAGCTACAATTCATCGTATTTCAGGTTGGGACCAATTTGATACTTCAATGGCGATTGCGAAAGAATTCGCACCCAGTCCTAATCATATCTATGTTGCATCAGGACTTAATTTTCCAGATGCCTTAACTGGAAGTGTTCTAGCTGCTCAAACAGGAAGCCCGATTGTTTTGATTGATCCCAGTTCAACCAATTTGCCCTCCTCTGTGGTGACCTATATTCAATCTCTACAAGGTACTGGCGTTGCTAGTATTACTCTCTTAGGTGGATCATTTGTAGTTCCCGACGCATTGGTATCAAAAATTCAAGCTCTCTTATCCGGAACAACAACTGGTGAGGCCTTAAAGATTAGTTATATCAATGTTGGCCAAGGAGACTCTATCCTTATTCAAACACCCACAGGAAAAAACATCCTAATTGATGGTGGAAAGACTGACCAAACAGCTACCGTTGAAAACTACCTTCATTCAGCAGGAGTTACCACACTAGATTATCTCATCGCCACCCATGCGGATGCCGACCACATTGGAAGCCTTGATTCCGTCATTAAGGACTTCAATATTGGTAAGGTGTATATGCCCAACGTAACCAATACCACCTATACCTTTGAAGATCTCTTGAACGCTATGCAATCGAAAGGTCTAACATTTAACAGAGCAAAGGCCGGCGGAACCCTGGATCTTGGAGCCGGTTTAGAGGCAGACTTCGTTGGGCCGGTTAAAGAATCCTATACTGATGCCAACAATTATTCGGCAGTCCTTCATTTGACATACGGTTCAACCAGCTTTCTTTTCACGGGTGACGCTGAAGCTGAATCTGAGAGTGATATGATTGCATCCGGTGCCGATCTCGAGAGTACCGTACTCAAAGTAGGACACCATGGATCAAACTCTTCCACCTCAGAAGCCTTCCTTAAGGCGGTTAACCCCAAATACGCAGTAATCTCTGTTGGATCCAATAGTTATGGCCATCCCACTGAAGACGTGTTAAATCGTTTAAGCCAACATGGAGTAAGTGTCTTCCGCACGGATGTTTCCGGAACGATTGTAGCAACTTCTGATGGAACAGATGTCGTCTTTAATGCTACTCCGACTACCTCTACTCCATCTACTCCGACTACTCCGACTACTCCAACTACTCCAACTACTCCTACAACGTCTTCAGATTCAGTCAAAATTTCCAATATTGATTTGAGTGCTGAGATCGCTACAATTTCTAATACCGGAGCTTCCAATGTTGATTTGACAGGCTGGAAGCTGGTAAGTGAGCAAGGCTTTCAAACCTTCGACTTTCCTACCGGAACCATTATTCAGGCAGGTGGATCCTTGAAAATTACAAGTGGTCCTAATGCGGCTACAGGAACCAATACTCTTCTCTGGACCAAAAGCAACATGTGGAATAACAGCGGAGATCCTGGAACCTTATATAACTCACACGGTCAAGCAACTTCGAGATATCCACAGTAAGGAGGATTCTATGCTAGTTATAGTTGATAGAATCGAAGGTCAATTCGCCGTCATCGAGTTTCCGGATCGAACAACGAAAGACGTTCTTTTTAATGAACTCCCGAATGAATCGAAACCTGGTGACTGCTTTTTCTATAGTGATGGACGATATGTTCCAGCACCAGAGGAAACGGTGAAAAGACAAGCAAAGATGAATGAACTCATGAAATCTATGTGGAATGATCAATAGCTTTAAGAGCCCCCAGCAATGGGGGCTCTTTTGAAAGGATGTTACCGAATGAAAGACATGTTTATCCTAGCTAATTTTTTAACTTTTCTAGCACTCTGGTTCTTTGCCCTTGCACTCTTATACTACATAATCAAAATGGCGGTTCGCAATGGAGTTCAGCAGGCAAATTCGGGGCTGATTGATCTGTAAGGGCAATTGAAAAATCCGTTGCTGAATTGAAGAAGGCTAAGGAATAGATTCCATCGGGCAAAAAACATCACCAAGCTTGGGATGATGAACTCCCCAGATCTGCCTTAGTAACATAACTTGTCAAACGTGATGGGAATATCCTGATTCTAAAGGAATTACGAGGTCACAGCGACCTCTAGACCGTAGAAATCTATACGACTCTTGACAAAGAGTCTTTGAGACAAGCGTTTCTAAAGCGAAGTCCACTAGACAACCTATAGCAACACTGACTGGTGTGAAATACAATTGCATCATTGATTTAAGCGGGGACAGGCATTCAACTTGTCCCCGCTTGTAATTAGCATCTATTTTCATTACATACTAAACGCACTTAAAGAAACCTTATACTTGAGTCATTCAGTAACGCCTCTTAATATGGAGAAAATTACACTTGTTAAGTTTCTACTCCAAGCGCTAATCCACACCGACTCTTCGTCAGGTAAACCCAGGTCTGCAGGTCTAAGTACATGATTTGGTCATTCAATAATCTCGGATGGTATTTCTGACCATAGTCTTGATAGACCAACTAAGTCATTACCATATGCAGCAATAAATCCTATGCTCTTTATGAAACTATCATTTTCAGTTAAAAGTAAGTTATCTTTCCCTTTGAGTTGCAAAAACCCGTTAGGAGCAACGCTAACTCAATAAATTGATGAAAAAACACTTCCCACCATAAAAAGCCTGCATAGGGGCTTGTGCGTGTGTGAGATTCAATATCATGAAATATTAGTGGATTTGGACTTAGCATATCTGGATTTATCCATACCTTAATTGTTTTGCTTCTATTCGAAGAATTATCTCTGTAAACTTCAAGGTACTCGACATCGCCACGATCAGATGGATAACCTATCCTAGTCCCTTTATTGGCCATGCCTATATCTGCTAGGTCAACGGAATTAACAATTTTTGATATATCAGGCAGGCAAATGTAGTTAATATGAGCACCACCATTAGACATGTTAATAACAAAGTTATCTGAGATACTCAGCACATTCATTCTTCTTACGAGAAAGATAATAGAACGCATCTCGATAAATAGAGTTGACTATACGAATGGAGTCATAATGTGAAAAACTCAATTCCCAGCAACTTCTTTTTTGAGAAACCTGGGAAAGCCCTCCGCCACGTACTCCTATTATTAATTCGCATTTTTCCAGAATCCACTCTAGATATTTTCTTGATCCAGATACAATCCTTACACGCAAATAACGTTTCCCCGAAACAATTCGTGGTTTTACACATCCATCTCCATCAATTTCACCAGATAAGAATCTTGGGAAAACTTCATCAGGGATTGCCAAAGGACCAATGTCTTTACTTTTATTTGGTCTAAGACCTAAGTCAAAACAAAATTTATAAAAAAGATCTGAGCTAAAGTGAAGGCTATACCAAATCGAAGAATCTTTTCTATGCTCCGTAATACTATATAATCTACCAGTTATATCTTCATAAACGATTTCTTGAACTTGAAGTAACATGTCGTAGTCCTTAGACGTTATTACAAAGGACGATCGACCTTCTACTAAACAACCATCACTTGCTATTATTCCAACTAACCATCTTATACCATCTGTCCACGCAATGAATTCCGCTTCCGGCTTTAATTGTTCATAGCCTATATATTTCCTAAGTGTATATTTCTGTCTACAACTGTGGGAGCAAAACTTGGCTTTCCCATTTTTAATACGAGCTTGAACTACTTGAACTTCTTTTCCACACCACAAGCAATATATTGATTGTCGCTTTGTCCTTCTACCAATCTTATACAAGTTAGAATGTTCAACACAACAGAATTTACCTCTGCCTCCAGTTATCTCGCTGGGTCTTCGGGTGAATTCCTGTCCACAGTAGAGACAAGATAGTACTATCCTTTTCTTATAGCTTTCATGGGCATGCTCCGGACAACAATACTTGTTCCTATGCAATTTCGAGGGAATAACCTCAAACGTATTATGACACCCTGGAAGCTGACATTTCCGGATAACTTTACTCATATTTTACGTTCCCCCTAACTTTGATTATTTTTTGAACAGATCGGACAACCCCACCCCCTGACTTCATTACTAGTTCATAATCTCACTCTTCAATAAGATTCGGATACAATTAAACAATCGATTTCCCTTTTGAATTCATCTGCACATCTCTACTCTATCTAAATAAAATCACCGGGAAACTAGTTTTCGTTTTGTTGTCGCGATTGACATAGAAAAAGGACCTTATCTAAAATTTTAGATAAGGTCCTTTTTTCAAACCGCTTATTCTGTTAATTATTTCATCCCTAAAAAAAGCTCTTATCTGCACGAGTCTCACCCCCGATCACAATTTAATATTTAATGGTTAATATTACCATTTTTTAAGTATCTTTGCAATAGAAATTATATAAGGTGCTGAGAAGCGTATTTCTTTTTGACCAGTCATTTTGTTGTCGGTCATGTCACGGCTTTTTTTACTGATAAGGTAACAAGGTCGTTCCTTGGTTTTGATTGTTTAAATAAGTGCTTGGAACAAAGAATTTGCCGTCTGCATCTTTGCAGACGCTTAATACTCATCATAAGTTCTAATGCTTCTCATTAGCTGATCGTGTTTTTCTTATCTAACATCTCAACTACATCCCGGCTATCACCATTAGCCTGGACTGTAGCATCGCTTATGATATTGACGTTAATCTTAGCTAACCATAGGGGTAGAAAGTCTAATTCAAGGCAGACAACCTCTTGATTACCACCCGCTGTAGGAAGTACGATTTTTCGTCCCCCCTAGAAAGGACAATATCGTCCTGAATTCCTTCCTTTTCGGTTGTGCACATCTAAATAGGAATGAAGAAATTTAACAAGGTTGAACCGGAAACCAAGACAGAGATATCTTGATCGTCGCCATCTGCAGGTAGATCGATTCTTCGTTCCCCCTCGCTGTCCACAGATAGAGTTTATTGACGTTTGGCGCGACTCCGTAATTTGCGTAGTCGTTCTTGAATTTTCTGAGCAACTAGCCTTGGAGTACAAAGTGTAGGCTTACCTTCGGTATATCGTTCCTCAATTAAAATTTTTCCGAAATACGCTTTTCCTCTATTCACTGAAAGTGACTCCGTTATTCCAGTTGATATTCAGTAAGTCTAGATCAATTGGAATGACCTGACCCGATCTACAGGGATAGTGACTTCTCTCAAGGACTCATTGTGATCAATCTTTACAAAAGATCATCGAAATCCCTTTCTGAACCAGGTGTCCAAAACATTGATCGAGCGAAATGGCCATTGATTAAACAGCATACAAGACGTTCATTTATCGAATGCCTTGTATACAGCTTCAATATGTGTCGTAGGCATTTTAAATGGTGACTGTTGTTTGATTGTATAATAGTCATCGACTAACATTTCGTAAGCTTCCCATGCTTCATCGGTATTAAGAGACTTAGCTTGAAGCCAAGCTCCCTTTACCGTCCAGAGATAGAGAGAACGTATTTTGCTTGCATTTTGCACTTCGAAATTTTCTAATTGCAAAATCTTTTGAAGCTCGTCTCCTTTGGCAATAAAGAAGTGCTTTCCCTCTGTATATCGATCCTTATTGTTGTTATAGTTTTGCTGAATCTTGATTGCTTCGGCACCATATGACTCGGCTAATTGGGCTGTTGTTAAAATCCTTTGGTTTTGATAGTCTACTGGAGTTAATTCATTCATTACACGATCTCCCCTTCGTCTAATACATCCATTTTATTGGATGCCTCGTCTAAATAGGGGGTGAAGGTAATTTATGAAAGCAACTTAAGCGGATTAGTACCTGGAGTTTAGCAACGTTTGGCACCGGGGCATGAGAGCGTTGTAATTTTAATAGGATCTGTGCAGTGAGCATTATTCATAGCGTTACCCGCGGCAACGTTTAATTCTGTAAAACGAATGTGCGCTTTACAGAAGGACATGCTCTTCTTCATATTACTTGGCAAAGACAGCCATGCTCTGATTTCACGAAGTCAATATTCATTATATAAACTGTCATGCGGTTAATTTCTTCTATAATATTATAATTAGGAACAGCCGGCAGCCGTTTAATTCTTATCATAAGGCTACTTTAAGCATATGGTTGTAAAATTCATTAATTAACCTGCTCTCCCTTGATACCTGCTTCTCATGGCTTTTTCTATTGTTGGTGCCAAACATGTTACAAAAGAGTCGGTGTTTTGTTAAAACTCCTTCTCCGACCTACTCTTATAGCTCTACGCAATGACTCTATTCGCTCCCATAATATACCTCCCATAATGATGACTTGTAACTCCGAATGCTCATCTTAGCCCGAATTAGCCAAAATTACCTTCTATATGTAGAGAAGCCCCTATGCCACGATAACAAGACTATCCCGATATCTTAATCTTTTCTCATGAACCTGAACCCAAAGGATTCGTTCGATCTGACACGTCATCCTGTCACCTGTTCGGTTTGGACGGATATTTGGTTTATCTTAGTACCGATATATCTGTGGCCCCATTCAGGACAGCATTAAGGTACTTAGGTACTTAGGTACTCATGTACTCAGCAACTGACAGTTGAACAAAGATAGTTTGTATATAATTTCCTGATCTTTCTATACTACTCTAATACCACACTATGGTTTATTTCTAAGTACCTCTGGGCTTCCAGCCTCACTCTACCAGCATACTCATGGGAGGTTCTGTTACCGTACCAATACCCAGCTAAATTCAACGACATAGAATCAGAATGGCCAGGCCACTTTTCTGTGTTGGCCTTTCCTGTAAATCTTAGGTCCATTAGCTTACCATCAATGTTAAATTCCTTGACGAGCCTTGCCTCTTCCAAATAGCACACTCCTCATACCTTGGTACAATTTCGCATGAATAAGGAGATTGATTTTACAAGCGCCCCTTCATATTGCCACTTATAAGCCCTATTCAATGTCTCTAGTGTTATATTTTATATTGTCCCACAATGCATATCTGCTATGCCTTGTAGCCCCTCTGTGACTTGTGACAATATTTTTGGGAATTATGGATTACCGAATTCATTACGCAGTATGTTAGCTAGTTCCTCGGAAGATTTATGTATGCGAATCATCAAATGTTTGCTGAGTTCTTCAGCCATCTCATCATGAAATCCTTTGCTATGAAGATATTGTTTAATTTCATTGTTCATGAGATTGCACCGCCTTAAAGTTTATTAAATATAGTCTGCAGGTTACTTAGAACGAATATACACATAAACCGGAGTTTGATCAATCCTCAGTTCAAGGTGTATGGTGGGTCGGATTTAATCAACTTGTTCACGTGGGTCACTGGCGCCAGTTCCTGCCTGATCCAATCAAGCCGGAAACTCAGCCGTCCAACTAAGAAGATCAATCAGAGAGAGCCAAGTCGTCTACTTAAGTCAGAGTGCTAGACAACTACAAGCTTACGAGAGACAGGTAGATGTGACAATTTCTACCTCATATAAAGTTTTACTAATTATGGTAATTTATATATACAAGCTAAAAAACTATATAAAAATTCTCCCGGTACCAGGCTAATACTATTAAATGCAACAAGAACGTTTCATGCCACACCCCCTCTTAATACACGTAAGCCATGGACGAGCAAGTATTCGTCCATGGCTTTGTCATTTGGCTAACGTAGTATCATCTCTTTTATAGTTGTTGCCTCTTGTTCCAACCAGCCTTCGGCATATCGATCGACTTACCAGTTAACCTGAGTAAGCTGGAGCGACCATTAGAATCCATATCAAGGTCTGCAAAGGCGTTATCATATTTAGCCGATAAGTATTAGCTGGTATCACTTCGACAATGGAAGACAAGGTAAATGTTAACAATAATAACAAATCTCCTTGATAAGATAAACATAACACTTTGTTAAAATAATTTTAATAATTATCAAAGAGAAGGAGCTTGAACATATGGGTGGCAGGACACTTACCAAACTAATGTTAGATATTGTCATGACGATCTTGTTTGTTACGTTGATTAATGCTCACGATACAGGACTTGTGTACCATGAAATTGTAGGGTTATCTATCTTCGCTCTGTTTGCAAGCCATGCTCTATTGAACTGGTCATGGGTTAAGAACATCACTAAAAACCTATTCAGTAGAAAATTAAAGACTTTGGCCAAGTTTAAATATGCTTTAAACATGACTATGTTCCTGCTCACGGCCACCATAATCATCACGGGTATTCTCAATTCGCAAGTGGTCTTCCCTTCAATCGGATCTTCACTGGGCAATAGACTATTGTTGTTGGTACATATATGGGCGTCCTATCTCTGCTTAGGACTCTTCGGACTTCACATTGTCTTGCACAGGCGTTATCTTGTAGAATCAGTTCGCAAAGTATTGGCTAATCTTAAATCGAGCCCTGTTAGGAAAACATTCTTACGTCTCAGTGCGGCTGCCTTGATGATCGTCGTCTTATATTCCAGAGTCATTTCAATAGCGACAAGAAATGAGAACACCCAAGCCAGCTTATATGGTACTCAGGTTGCTAGTTCATCTCAATCTACCACGACCATAAAAGGAAGATCCGATAGTTCGAATAATCCGGTCTATGAGAATAATAACAATGATATTGGAGAGACCATCAGATTTCCTAACTATCTAGGAAATCTGCATTGTACAGCCTGTCCAAAACACTGCTCTTTGTTAAGACCCCAATGCGGAAGAGCAGATCCACAGATTAGGACTGCTAAAATTAAATACCAAGAGCTCTATGGCACAACATCCTAATAATCTGAAATTTACTTACATAAAAACGCCTGACCTTTGCGGGTTGGGCGTTCTATCATACCTACGTCTTAGCTCGGCCATTGCCTTTCATACTGTCATATAAGTCTTTGAAATGAATCGTATGACGCTGTCCGGTTGTATAGTGTTATTTATTGCCCACTGGCTAATGCTCACGAGATACCTGAATCCTTTGGGAAGTACAGGAATCACCCCTGGCAAGGCGGTAAGCCATACCCTTAGGCAATTAAGAAATTTACCACTAAGAATACTCCCTATCGGGATGGAATGGGATTATCTAAAGAAGACTTGCTGACGACTTCTATAGACCTAAACCTGTTGGTCGCTATCACCTGTTTCGGTTCCATTTCAGGTATGTTGTTCATTAACGATGTACCTGTTAAGATAGTTGTCAATCCACTAGGCATGTATGAAATTATAGTGTTGAAAGAGGCTCAATTATATTAAAGTTGTAGTAAAAAGCATTGTATGCCTTGATGAAAACAAACCTAAACGATACATCCATGATAAATTATACAAACTCAGCATCAACGGTTATTATTGGCACCTCAATCTTAAAGCCCAAGAGGTAGTTGACGCAATCAAATCCAATAACAATGTGTTCTCCGTTGTAAGTCTAGACAATCGTTCCGTGATTATTGCCAACAACAAGATCCTTGCGTATTTTAGCTCTGCCGACAATGCCCTCCTTCCCAGTTTAATCAATGTTCGATTCAATCTCTTTGAACATGAAGAACTTTCTTACATTCCAAAGAGAAAGGGCGATAAGACCGTCATGCTTGATGAGATCTATGCCATGAAGAATAGTTTTTGCGTTACTGCAAGACCTATTGGTGTCGTTACTGAAGAAGAACTTCATGATCTATCTAAAGAAACTGGTACTGTTGTCACAGAAGGTTTCTCAGAAATTGAAATCTTGTTTGTTGAACAAGAACTAAAACCTGAAGTAATGGCTAATCTTAAGCTTGATGCCCAATACTGGACGGATAAGTCTATTACCAAACCAAGCAATGTTGATTTCTATACCGTTAGCATTACTAAATTCACTAACCTGTTAGCAGGAGAACTCATTGGTACAGTGACCGCGTTCAGTGGTGACAATGGCTTTATATTCAATGTCATTGTAAATGACGCAGGCGACGGTCTAGCGATCGATTCTAATGCCAAAGCATCTGTCCCGTTTTGTAACTGGGTTCTAAGGCTTGTTTCATACAAGGCTATGGAACTAAAAATGGGTATAATTGATCGTCCCTAACGGGACAGAGAAGGGTTCCTTTCGCTAAATGACTAAGCCAACTACTCGCCACTGGATTTCGAATGGTACCGTGTATCTTTATTTATCCGCTTCCTTATGAGGCGGGTAGATTCCTTTTCTCTAAAATGGACATGTGATAGATCATTGTTACGAGGTCAAAGGGAACGGGCTTTAAAGGACTTATAAACATTGTTATCACAAAGATCTAGCTTTACGATCTGCCTCAAGCCTAGACGAAGATTTGCGTGCCTAAGACATGATTATACCTTTGGAGAAATTCATTCAAGCACCCACAAGAAATACCAGCATTTGAGTGGTTTGCAGGGGATCTTCAACAAGCTGCTGCATTAGGGTATGTATATTCAAGAATGACATCCTTAAGTTGGGGATACCTTCCCTGCTGTCGACCTGGTCATAAGAGTGTTATTATTGTCAGGTTCACCATAGAACAGCTACAGGTGGGCTATAATCGCAGCTATAATGATTGATGAATAAATCTCTACATTGGAGCAGTTGTCGTAATAGGTGTTATTGTAGAGGGAGTGCTTGCCATGGATATGTATTCATTGCGGTTGGTGGGTGATTCTTTCTCTTATTTTGATGGAACGGCATCATGCACTTATTCAAAATATTTTCTGAGCTGTAGATCAGGAGAGCTGTGGTCCATCCCCTGTAATTATCGTATCAATCTAAGTCATAACCTAATTTTCAATTATAAACTAAAATAAACCCCAACTACACCTTATACAAACATAGGAGGTGTAGTTGGGGCTATTTGCTATACAGTCCTAATTTTCAAGATCATTGGTATCTACAAAACAATACTGGTGATTCCTATGCAATCAGAGGCCTCATGGATCTTTCACCTTACAACTTAGCCAATCTCCTTCCAATCTTCGATAGTGAGCCCTTCCCAATCTACGTCAATGACTTCTTTCCAATCTTCAGCGTCTATTGAAGGAAGTAAGGATATTCCTCGCATTACCTCTATGCGAGAGATAATCAAATTCTTGATAGCAACGTCTTTTCCCTTTTCAGGTATAAATATGGTTCCATTTTTATTGAACTGCTCAAAGACTTCGTTCTTGCATTTTTCGTTACCAAATAAAGTCCGGAAACGTTGCCGCGATTTAGTACAATATAGAATTACATAATAGTTTTTAACTGTCATTTGTTCAACCTCTTTCTTCTGACTTATCTTTTATAATACAATATGCCTCTTGATTGACACTATCGCTAAAGGAAGTAATGAACGACATGATTGGATCGCTATCGACCATGCCATCGCTAAGATCATCGGGTAGGTCGTTAATAGCTAAATCGCTATTAACTTTAGCTGGGTAGAGGAAGTTTAATAGTGTATGTGAATCTATAGGATTGGTAGAAACAGGGTTAGACTGATAGATAAGAAATAGTGATAATATAATTGAATCTATAATGGCTGAGGGGATGTCTATCAAGTAACGCAGTTCGTTTGTGGCATCAACGCTTACTGTCCCTAAGTCTGTAGGGTTTTGAAAACTTTCTAGTTTTAGTAGAGGTAATGGAGATCCAATAACCCTGTTCCATGTACGTCCAATCTTACTTGCTGTTGCTTGACTTGTGCAGTAGTTCAAACAGTTCGTAAAGTCTTTCTGTGTTGGTTGAATGTCCCTAATGCTTACAAATCCATAGCGCTTAGTCCACCAGCTCTTAACAACATTCATAAGGGAAGAGCCGGGGATGGAGTCTACAATTAGATGAGCATGAGAACGAGCCTTAACAGTCCATTCGCCGTCTAAGTCTTTCGTGACACAAGAAAAATATACATCTATCTTGGCCGACCACCCCTTTTGGCGATCCGACAACCATTTGATATAAGACAATAGACGTTTAACATCAGCCTTTAAATTGGCAATGTCCGGCTCCGTCTTATTGTCATAGGTAAGTGTGACTAAATGCTGTCCTCTGACTTTTTTCATGCTAACTTCCCCTCTGATTAACTACCTCAACTAACCATATACAGGGCTAAAGCGAAGATTGTAACAGGGGAAGATTATAAAGTTATTGTAACTCTTAAGGCCAATTTTGTGGTCAACGTGACGAACTCTTACCTCTGCCACCGTCCCGACAATAACCTCTACCCAGTCTAGAATCTGACTAAACGATAATCTACCTTCGGAGGAGTTGATAATAATCTTAGTTGTTGGGAAAGCGTAGTATCTAGGATTAGTTAAGATTGTGACAGGGCCGAAGGAATAACCCTTAGTATACGCACTACGTTTCGGAAAGAAGAAAGGTACCCCAAGAGTACGTGCAAGGTCGTGGAATTCTTCAGTGAAAGGTGCGTCAATGAGAAGATCTATCTTATCGAGAGGACTTGACCGGTACTCCGTAGTTTGCATATAAAGATGAAACATATTCCATCCTTTATATATGAGTTTTGCCACTTTGCGTTTCCATGCTGAGGTGATGTTCATTTGCCATTACCCATCACCAACCCCATGATTAGCGCTAAAGTAAGGTATTAGCGAGGCTAATACCTTACTTTAGGTTACCTATTTGGTAAAACTTTTCTAAGTGTCTGCCTGTTATACCCTTTAACACATATCTTAAATATTTAAAAATAAATTTATAACTAACAAACATCTATACTTTGATTTAGGCCCAGCACTATTGCTTAAAATTATGAACGTTAATAGTGAGATCAAGGAAATAGTCATGATCTCTACCAATATATACTGAACTAAATTTGCTCTCCAAGCTCTCCTTTTTAATACTAATTTCTTTCAACTCCGGAAACATGTCCTTGATATCTTCGAGGACGCAGTCTGCCCCATCTTCGGAAAAAATCAAAATCATGATTTGTACCCCCTCATAACCTCGGTCTTCGATGGAGACAGAAATAACGTCCTCAATTTTACTTAGTTTGGCGATATTCCCATACTGTTCAACGGTTAATTTTTTCTTCGCGTATCTACAACCGTCGTGAAAAAGAACTGACCCATCATACTTAATAATCAAAACAAATCGGTTTCCTGCCCCATCTTTACAATCAAAGGTAACTCCCTCGTCACCCTTAGGCCCATAGAAGTCCTCGACAACAGATATTGTGCTACCCTCGAACCCCTTTAAATAATCGGAGTCTAGGCAATCATCCATTTCAAGATTTTTCAGTTCCATAGATCTCAGTTCCCTATGTGTCAGTTCCGTTTTTAACAATTCCATTTTTAAAATCCCCCTCTAAATTTAATTCATTTAATGTCTATGTGATTGACATAAATATGGAGTCTCTCGCTTTACGTCTGTAGGTTGCTCTCTCATACGGACTGGATTATAACTACTAGCCATTAGGCCCAGCCAACTTTATCCACGTTGGTCGATACTGTTACGACACTAGGATTACTCCTCGTGCCCTTGCCCTATCTACGTAATTAGCTAGGGCATAGGCTTTCATCTTCAAGACTGAGTTGCACTTAGCAAGTCCTCAGAATGGGATGTCACCGTCATCATCATTGTTCGCATTGTCAGTGCAGGTGTAGGTGTTAGTGTTAGTGTTAGTGTTAGTGTTAGTGTTAGTGTTAGTGTTAGTGTTAGCGTTGGTGTCGGCATTGGCCATCGGCAACAGTGACTTTCCGATTAAAAATTCTGTTATACCATTAACGAGCAAATGTATAGCCTCTTGAGATAAAGCATCTTGAAATTGTAATGCAAGATCCTTCATTAACTTCGCTTGGCGCGTTCTAGCATTGAGATTCATGGCCTCAGCACGAAGTCTTTTAGTTTCATTTGGATCAATCCGTTTTTGTTCTAACTTTGAAAGCGATTTTTCCATTTCATCAAACTTGGTAACATAAGTTGCTGTAAAGAGTACACCCTTTTGGCCAGTCATCTTATTTGCTACCATGTCGCAACCCTTACGAGTAAGGAAGTAAGCCTTATATTTCCTCGGAGGATTTAGGGTTTCATAATGGCCTAGAATGAAGAAATCTGAAACCCGTAGCGTTAAGCCATTCCCCAAATCTGGGTAATCCGATTGTTTTAGAATTTCTACATATCCATCGATGTCCCTTAACAAATGGTCGTGTCTCTTCCCAACCATTTCAGCCACTTGTCGACTGTCAACCATTAATCCTTTTTCGTTCTTAATAATATTCAAAGTGTTCATATCATTCTCTCTCCTTCTAATTTTGATAAGTAATATTCATTGCTGTGACTTCTTCGGTACGAAACCTTTTAAAAAACATGACCCGAAGCAGCTTTGACTTTAAGTATATAAATTTCATAACTACCGCTTTATAAAAGATCAATTAATTCATACACTCTTATGTCGGAAATGACATGGAGTTGTCCACTCAATGCCATCTGGTATAACCATTACTGCCGATTTCTGACTATCTACCATTAGAATGTTTTCATATTCAATAACTCGTAGAGTCTTCTTATATGTCGTACCTTCCCTAGCCGGTCGTACGGCATGTTGTAGATAGTGCCATAAAAAATTACTGTAAGCCTTTCCGTACTTAAACCACCTTCCTTTTGAACTTCTTCTTTATAATACTTGTTTTTTTCGAAATGTCAATATATTATCATTTGTTTATATTTTGACTATATTTTATATTTTAACACATTTGATCTTATTGCTACATTATGTTACTGTATGATTGAGGTGATTTGTAATGGATAAACAGTTGCTCTTTATAAGAGCCAGCCAAACTGCAGAAATAAGAAGATTATTCAATTGGACACAAGATGATCTAGCTAAGAAGCTGGGGGTTAGTAGACCGACTATTGTCAACATGGAAAAGGATCCTTCTAAAGTCACACAACCTTTAGTGTTAGCATTGTTACTTATTTGTTTGATTGAGTTAGAAGAAAGAATTAAAGGATTAGAAGAAATCGATTTTGATCTCTGGAATACGAAAGATAGTCGTGGAACTTTATTAAAGCAGCTTGACCCATGGGGATTATCAAATAAAACTATTAGTAGTTTCATAAGTAGTTTAACTACACTCAGCGGCGCATTCAGCTCTGGAAGTCTTGTTCCTATGGATGCTGATCTTTTAACTGAGGATCTCAATTCTACTGATCTAACATGGATGGAAGTCATTCTCGCTTATAGTAAACTTTTATCAAATGATGCCGCTTCTGCTGCAGAAACGAGTGATCTGAATACTTATCAGATTGAACGACTGGCTAAAGCTTCATTAATTCAACTTGAAGTTAAAATAGCTAATAGTTTAGGCGTTGAAAAAGATAACACCGACCCATTTGCTCGTGTATTTCATAAAATAACCGGTGAAAACTTACCTAAGAAACCCGTCGTTGATGGGGAATAAACGAAAGTCCCTCTCGTTCAAAAACGAGAGGGACTTTACACATTTTTACTCAAGGATGGTTCCATTATAAAGATTGGTCAACAGAAAACTTAGATACTAGTAGAACCGGAATACAGCACTCAAGCAAGGAGATGATGCCCTACTAAATTTTAAAAAGATGCAAGATTGCACCTTACCGCTAAAATTAATATCAAAGGAGCAACTTCCCATGGCTAAAGCTTTATGAAATCTAAATAGATGTTTACAATAAAAGAATTAAATATGACTAATAATTGGGAAATTAAAACAAGAGGTATTAATGAAGAATATAAGCCAATATCCGATAGTAAGGGAATTGATGAAAAATTTAACGTAGAAAAGAAGGCAAGGGAATCGTTCAGTAATGTCATGCTTGGTAGTTATAAGGATCTAGGGCATTATATCATGGCTATTGAAGAGCATACGCCAATGTCCGATGATTCTAATAAGAGATTAGAAATGAAGTTAAAAGAGTCTCAGGAAGTGTTCAGTAGCATGACTGTCACAAGCTATAAAGACCTAGGTCGGTATGGCATGACCATTGATAAATAGATTTATTAGAACCCACCCAGAATGGGGTAACATGAATACCAGAATGGTGGTAGCTTGCAGTACTGCTAAATAGAGCTAACCAAATAATTGAGCAATCGCAATAACCTCGCTACATAAGCTAGGTCATTTATTAACGTTGGCGGGATACCACCACCTCTGAGCACGTCAGTGTAGGATGAAAGATGAATTCCCCCCGACTGACTTTAAACGCATTCTTAGATTCGTTAACTTCCCATCAGGCCACCTTACTTCGTTGTATGTTTAAGCTCGAGTTTGTGAAGACTGTCAACCTTACTTCGTTGTTTGCTGAAGCCCGAGTTTGTGAATACGTTCAAACAATTCCTGATAACGTGTTGTAATATCATCGTTCTTTTGAGCTAGAACTTCAAGCTTGATAGAGTATTCATTCTTCGTATTATTGATAGCTTCCAAGACACGTCTCTCTGCCTCCGTAACAGCCTTTTCAATCTCCAGCTGGTGAATATATTACAATTAAGAAGACCCTCTCATAACCTAAATTGTGAGTGGTCTTCTTCTCTAATTTTACTCTTTTGCACCATGCTGACGTAATATCGAAATTATAGGTTTATCAGTCGCGTACTTCTGATAACTTGCATGAGTTGTTAACACAGTTAGAGGTTTACAAACAATGGAAAGAGAATGGGATCACAGCAGTAAAGGCAATGGAATTGAGCGGATTAAGTAAGGCGACATTCTACAGGAAGGTAAAGGAATACGAGGCAAAAAGAAAGCAAGGCTAAATACACCTTGCTTTCTTTTTGTCCGAAAGTAAACCAAGACTGTGATCCATAGCAAAATACTGAACAAATTACAAATCAAGGATGTAATTATACTTGAAGCACTAGGCAAAGCGACATTCTACACTTACCTACAATACAAATGAACTAAATATTGAATTAATTTGATATAATCAAATAGAATTGCAGAAGTTGAAAATATTTCAATAAGGGGATGTTAATTTTGGCTGATTTTGATCTGTATGATAGAGATGGAAATCATATGGGGACTGCACGTGAATCTGGAAGCAGATATGAAGGTTATGGTGGTGGTGAACCTTCTCCATTAGAAGAAGGTTTGGTTATTAGTTTTGGTAGTGTTTTTATGGGCTTTTTAGTAGCGTGTGGTGTTTTTTTTGTTGAGTGTAAATTACCTGATGCCTTTTTTGACTCTTTGGGTTTGGGTTTGAAATTTCTTATCGGACATTTAATTCTGATTTGGATAATAGCTACAGTTTATTTTATTAGACAACACAAAAATAGAAGGGGTTAATTAATCCCCCTTTCTATTTTCTTTTCTCTAATGGAGTGGGGTAGGGGGCGGTACTTAACAACAACCACCCTATTACCATTTGTTGGTACATGTAGAGTTGTTCTTCCCACACAGCCATGCCAGAAAAATAGCAATAGGGGATGTTTGATTATATCCCTTCTTCCTGCTTGTCCTTTTCCTTGACTACCGGCTGCGGCTTACCCTTATTGACTGTATTGTTCGATTCTTTCTTTGCCAATTCCAATTGATGAAGTTTCTCAGTCAATTCTTGATTCTTATTTGTAAGAGCCTCGACCTTTAGGAAATAGTCATCTCTGATTTTTTGATTGTCCTCAAGCATTTTCTTCTCCGTCTCAAGGATCGCTCTATCTAATTCTAACTTATGGATTTCCTTCTGTTGTTCAATAGCCTTGGTTGCTTCTTTTTCCTGTGTCTCCCTTGATGCCTGGGCAATCTCTAATTCACGCTTAGAGTTCATTGATTCCTGTTCCAACGACTCAATACGTTTGCCCTGCATCTGATTATCTTTATTCAGCCGACTAACTTCCTGCTCTAGTTCAACCACTGATCCAATCTGAGATTCCAATTGAGTCAACCTATCCTGTTGCATCTGGATTGTGATTCTCTGAGAGGAGTTAATCTCTTCAAGTTCAGAGTTCCGAGCAGTAATACCAGTCATAGCCTTTTCAAGTTCTGCCTTATCAAGGATCGCCCTATCTCTATCTTCTTGTGCTAGTTTGATTTGTATCTGTTGCTGATCGGTGATGGCTTTATGGAGAATAGACTCCTGCTCTAATGACTCATTGAATTTTTCCTTTAAGTCTATGCCCTTCTCAACTAACCCAACAAAGGATGCTTTAATCTTATCCAGGTGGTAAGTAACCTGTTGTATGTCCTCAGACCTCTGAGCATCACTTCCCTGTAGTAGATCGATCTTATGCTTACTTATCAGTTGCTCAAGGAACTCTTTCCCTGAGAGTCCAGATTCCTTAATCAGTTGACTGATTTCCTCCTTGATCTCAGGTGATACTTTAGCACTCCATGTCTCATCTGCCATCTTCATGCCTCCTCTATTTTGTGGTAAACCATAAACCTTTTATCTATGCATGGTTTACAAAGGTTTACGTTTACTTTTTGGTAAACTAATAATACCAGAAAAAGAGAAGTATTCCTACTTCCACTTTAAAATCCTTAGAGGTGCCTTCTAATGGCTTATTTTTTCTCCTTGAGTTCTATAGTTATGGTTATGGCAATAGCACCAGCATTCACAATTAGGACGCTGGTGCTATGTTTATTAAAAAATCGTAAATCTATGTGTTATTTTATAAAGTAATAGGTTGTATAACAAATGCTTCTACGTCTTTACCAAAAGTTCTTTTTTCTCTTTTATAAGCTATTTTAAAGGCATCAATGTTTGTAATTATCTTTTCTTTATCAAAGATAAATGCAAATAAATATTCTGACTTATAATGAAACGCATCAGCCCCAAGTTCTTCTGTTAAATTCCTCATTGTCATACTTGCTCTGGTACATTTTACCTCTATTGCAATAGAGTATTCATCTAAAAAAATGTCGGAGCGTATTGATCTATAACCTGCATCTTCGGTTACTTCAAGTCTAGCTGCAGGAAAGATTGGACGTATTAGAGCATATAAAACTCTTTGTACGTCATATTCATTTCCAATTTTAATAAGATCTAAGTCTTCTTTTTTAAGAGTTCCGTTACCATGAACAGGGCTCTGATACATAGATTCAAGATGCTTATAAAAGTTATTTAGTATACGACGAACAACCTCTAATGCTACAGATTGATCTATGACTTTAGATTGTTGTAAATCATATAAACCATTTTCTATATCGGTAATTAGTCGTTTTAAAAATTCAATACCTTTTGTAAGCACTCTTTCAAGCTCTATTACTTTTTGTTTCACGGCAAAAGATTTGTTTAGCTCTGATACCATTAAGAAAGAATGAGCATGGGAAGAGTCGATACTCTCTAAATCTTTTGCTGTTTTCATTCTCCATAATTCCCAATCTGATTCCAAGGCACTAACTAATTTTTGACTACGAAGCTCACTTAACAAATTTTCTCCATCTGAAATCTGATTATTAATTAGCGGGGTAATTTCACTTTTATCTTTTGACATCTAACATACCCCCATAGTTTTAGAATTTTTAATTTTAAGGGGCTTGTTGTTTAGTGCGTACCCCATCGTAGATCAAATAAAAATAATGGATCTAATATATAAATTTCATTGTCCTTCCACTCGAATACTTTTGTCATTGGATCACTATTTTCAATAATAACTTGTACTTGTTCTATAGATTTTTTAATTTTATTCCGATCAGGCTTACTAGCAGTGTCTCCAAGGAGGAAATCTACTCTTCTTTTTAACTCATCTAATGAGATACTAACGCTTGGAGGATCTACAGCAATGGCTCGAAGAAGCAAGTCATATATATCGCATTTCTCACCATTAACTAACTCAAAGGTCTTCCTTTTCTGTCCTCGGGTAGGTGGACCTGCTTTTAAGCGTTTTGCCACATCACTATATGGTAGGTTCAACGTTGTCACTTTATAAGCCTGTTCTAAAAGGGACTGATCGGTAATTTCTTGTATTTCATCTGTTTGGTCCAATTTCAAAATTATAGCTAAGTTCAAACATATGGATTGCATTAATTGGGGAGAAGTTAGGCTTTCTTTGGCAAGATTAGTTGCCAAATCGTTATCTATTGTTACCCCTAACATATTGAAACCTTTTATGGCAATCTCTTTAAGTGATGTTATTTGCCATGGCTCAATATTTATTAGATTTAGTCTACCACTCAAATCTGGGTTTTTGCGAATAGCGTCATCAGCTCGATGTGGCAAGGATATAACTATTACCCTCAATTCTTTTCGAATAGCGTCTTTAAGTTGATAGGACATTTCATATTGCAACTCTACAGGGGCATAGTGAAAATCATCAAGAATAAGCACAAGATTCTGCTCTCTAAAGTACTCAATCACTTGATCCTTGTTTGTAAGGTATCTTTCACTTAAGGATGAAGACTTAGATTCAGTAGTACCTTTGATAGGTTCTCCCTCAATAGTTTTGTATTGTATTTGTTCACCCTCTACTGATAATCCAGCTTTTTTAGCTACTGTTATCCAGAAAGACTCTTTAGTAGTGAAGTCATTTCCAGTTAAAGATATAATGTTTGGGAGTCCAATTACTTTTTCGCATAAAACCGTTTTACCTGTTTTTGAAGGACCGATTATTGAAGTTAAAAAGCCCGCAGTATTGAGAGCTTGCTCTAGCCTAAACTCATAAGTATAGGCAGACTCTGCCGATAGACGAGAAACATATGTATGTTCAGGAAAAGTTCCGGGTTTAAAGACTTCGTTCGAACGAAAATCTCGCATTATATCACCCCTTTTTTAGCCTACCATTGATCTATATAGGAAACCGAAAGGCTATTGAGTCCTAAAATAGGCTATTAACAATATTATAGACATATTATTGACCTTTGTATACCTAGTTAATTAATTTGTGTAATAAATTTACCTTTATTTACTCCTGGTTCTTATAAAGAACGTTATGAAAAGAGTTAATATGTACACTCCCATGTTATTATTATTTTACCAAGATTACCTTGATTACCTTGGTAAAATAATATATAATAGCCAAAAAGGAGGGGTTCATTATAATAAAACAGATTAAAATTTTAACTACTATCGAGCAAGTAATAACAATAGGACCTAACGGTGAAAGCACAGTTTTATCTAATAAGATTGTAAACACGCAGATAATTGATGATATCCAAAACCGTGTTTTAAACCCCGTTCAATTTCAATTTAACAACAGTCAAGTAAAATATGGTTATTTTAATTTCAAAAAAACAAATCCTCTCAGAGACCTATACTCACCTGGTGTCCAAGTTAATGTCTCAGTTAATGGTTTAACTGGAGAGGGAAAATGGCACTCAAAACAAATTCGGGTTGATGGCCTATCGAAGCTTTTTGCTCAATTCGAAGATTTAGAAGCTAAATTATTTAAACTCAGCTTCGACGCTATAAGCAATACATTCATTTTTGAAGAGCTTTAAGTTCCTCCCTTACATGAAGCATGACCACGTATTTTACTCCTTGGGTCCTATAACCCACACTATGACAAGTAGTCAAACGTTCCTTTCTTCATTTTTGGTCAAATTAGAGCTTGAGCGTCGATTTGGATGTTTCTTAATTTCTCTATTTTTGTTCCTTCAGATGCGTTTTAAATCCAAAGACCAAGGTCCGTTTTTCTCTCCATTGCACCGATTTGCTGAGGTACCCGTTCTGTGGTTTTTCGTTCAGATCCCTATACTGTCCTTGTGCTGTGGACGGTACCAAGATTAGCACAAGCAGTTTGGAGCCTGTCCTCAAAGAACGTATTACACTTCAGGTTGAAAACTGGGGTGTATTTTTTATGTACAAGGGGACGGGACAGAGGCCTTTCTAACCAAACGGATTCTGTATACACATCTAACGTCAGTTGGCGCTATCCCTGTTTTAAAAAATCGAAAATATTCATTTGTCCATCTCCAAGAAACTTTAAATAAGTACGTCTATGAATAGGACATGGTCCGATCTGACGAATAGTGTCCATGTGCTTTGCCGTTGGGTACCCTTTATTACGTTCGAACCCATATTCCGGATAAATCTCAGCATACTCCATCATCAATTCATCCCTATATACCTTAGCCACTATACTGGCCGCTGCAATAACGGCCGACTTCGTGTCCCCCTTAATAATTGCCTTCTGCGGTATTCTTTCTGTGGTGAAGACCTTAAACCTACCGTCAAGTAAGATGAAATCTGGCTTTACAGGTGCTTTTATAATAGCCCGACTCATTGCTACTAACGTTGCTTGATGGATATTAATCATATCTATCTCAGGAGCTTCCACTTGACCGATTGACCAGGTAACTGCTTGTTCCTTAATTATTTCTGTCCAAGTACGTCGCATCTTTGGAGTCGCTTCTTTAGAATCCCGAAGCTTTGCTAGGCAAAATTCCGGACTCAGGATCACTGCTCCGGCTACACATGGCCCAGCTAATGCACCACGCCCTACTTCATCGCAACCCATAACATTATCATAGCCCTGGTTCCAACAACTCTGCTCATCCTGTCGTAATTTGATCCAATGTTCCATGGAATTATCGTGCAAAATTCACTCCTCCATAAAAGCCTAGAACTTGAACGTCTCCCGTAGTTTCTTTAAGTTTACTTTAGCATCAAACTTGTTCCCTTCTTAGTGTAAAAATTAACACAGGAGGCGCATCAGGCTTGTCCGTGCTGGGTTAATTTGTTCGACCACTTAGTTTTATACAGCCTTAAGTTTTAACAGCTTATATTGCCTTGTGACCGCAAGATATTCTCGCCATTACACATGTCGCCTTTGAGAAGCTATAAATTCTTCTCCTTAGGCGTTTCGCCGTCTAACAGTTTTATCACTCCGTCACTTAGCGGAGTTGACTAGGTGTTTGTACTTCTAGCGGTATAACATTTAAGCTTTGAGATATTTGGAAGTTTAGATGCTCAACCTCTGACCTCTTAACTGTTTGGACATTTAGACTCTTAGACGTTTTACCATTTAGTTCCTCATTCTCTTGGGTGGTTTAATGTATTATCTCTTAAACGTCTAGTCTACCAAGATCTTGATCACTTAGATTATTAGTAGCTTGAGTGTTTAGCTGTAATATGTATTTGTCGTCTAAGCGTCTAGACCTTTAAAAGTAATTAATTTTTATTGGTTATTAAGTAATGGCTAAACTTAGACTTTTTGAGTCAAATAACTAGGTATGATAATTTCAATTAGACCTTTACAAAAGTCAAAATCTTGTCGCTGATACTTGTTACAGGCAATCTGCTTAATGTACTGGAAATCACAACTTTTCCTGTCCTTACTTATGTATTCTTTTACCTATTGTTCTTTGCTATCATTAATGAAGATATTTCCAAGTAATAGCAAAGCTAAGAGTATCACCTTTCGGCATCTCCCTTCATGCTTGAATTTATTTATTTGATAGTATGAGCAATCAAATCATAGATAGAATTTTTCGTATTTGTCTATTCTTTCTTGTTTTGATTCCTTTCTTGTTTGTTGTCCTACATTTTTACTCTCTAATATTTGTTTATATGGAAGATTAGTTCTTGTCGGCATCTCCTGTTGGGCTTGTCCACTTTTGCATTTGAATATTTCAGCAAAACTAGAGAAAATCACTGTCTTAGCATCTTTGAAGAATTTCTTTAGCTCAGTCATTAGTAATTTAAAGTTCAATTTGTAGTGTACAGTGGGGTTTCCGTTGTGCTTTATCACCTTATACTCGAGAACTCCGATGCTAAAGAAGTAATACCTTGCCTTCTCGATTGCATAGCGTGACAGGTGGGCATCTTTCCAGTCTTTGAAACTAATTGGAATATATTCATCCTCTTGTCCATCGGCAAGGAATAGAAGTTGGGATATAAACCTAGCATTATCAAATGAGTGGTTTGAGAAGGGCATCAGATCACCTGCGACTGCCAATACTGTTCCATGACCCATATCTTTGAGGAAGTTGAATACCTGTTGTTGAATTTTCATAATCATAAAAAAAAATCCCTCTTTCCAGCATTTTAGACAACAGCAATGCTAGCAGAACGGATTAATTTATGTTAAAATCAATAGCATAACTAAAGAAGTTTAACGTAAATTAATAATCTACCTGGGCCCCTTGTAAGTGTTCGGTCGGCAAACTAAAGCACTTCAAGGGGTTTTGCTATGTCATTTTATTACTAAACTTTGCACTAATGGATTTAATCCGTTGGTGCTTTTTATTTTCGTTCTAACTTATCATGATTCGACTTTAATTTTATTTTTCCTGCAACAGCTAACTTATAAGGGCAACTATATATTAGATCTCCTTCAAGGTTGATCATTCATAGCTCTTCCAATGACACAAATTCGGTGATGTTTTGTAACTTCCTCTCTTCTTCCTCACTAAGTGGCATATTGTCAGGCTCAATTTGGCTAATCTCGTCCCAATCTGGGCGCGGTAAGCCTGTGATCTCTAATGCTTCCAGAAACCCCTTAATAGCTTCCTTGAGGTGTTCTAATGCCTCATCTCGATTACAGCCTTGGGTAACGCAGCCCGAAGCGCAGGGACGATTGGGGAGAAAATGATCGTAAATATGCGATCCATAAAAAGCCTCCCGCCACAATTATTTAGAATGCTCGCTCATTACCTTCCACTGGGTTAGGTAGTATTCAGGGATAGCCGATCTTAAGAGCTGCCTAACGATATCAGATTGATCTCCCTTTTGAAGGACAGCCATCAATTCTATGGCACCATCTAAGTCATGATCTATGTAGTACGTCTTCTTAACCAGTGATGCAGATTTGGCTTTCTTCTTCTTAGGCGTCTCGCCGTCTAACGGTTTTGTCGCTGCATCACTTAGCGGTTTAAGCGTTTCATCAACTTGTAGTTCAGTAGGCTCAACGCCTTGATGCTTAACTTCTAGTTGACTAGGTGTTTGTACTTCTAGCGGTATAACATCTAAACTTCGAGACATTTGAGAGTTTAGATGCTCAACATCTGACCTCTTAGTCGTTTGAACTTCTGGACTCTTAGACGTTTTGCCATCTAGTTTCGCAGTCTCTTGGGTGGTTTGATGTATTATCTCTTCAACGTCTAGTTCACTAAGATCTTGGTCACTAAGATTACCAGTAGCTTTGTTGCTTTGCGGTAAAGTATACTCGTCGTCTAAGAGTTTAAAATCCTCGTCGCTTAAACCTCCAGTATATTTAGAGTCTAGATGTTTTGCGGTAATTACCTCTTTTTGGTTCATAACTAATTCGCTATTATCCTGTCCTTCGAAAAATCCACCGGGCTTTTTGACTTTAGGTTTAGTCATCAATTAGCAACTCCTTTGCAAACTCCGCATAATTGCTTACAGCGTCATTACTAGGAGCGAATACAACAGCTGGTTTGCCCATTAGATTGGCTTCTCCAAAGCGGACGCTTCTACTAATGGTCGTATTAAAGACGCGGATATTCTGAGAGTGAGCAAACTTCCGTATGTCCTGACTTACTATTGATGATAAGTTAGTTCTCGCATTGAACATAGTCAATAATATACCGGAAATCTTTAGTCCTTTATTAGTGGTTTTCTGAACATCGGTAACAGACTCAAGGAGATCACTAACGCCGCTCTCAGCGAAGAGTTCCGCTTGCATAGGGATAATCAGTTCATGGGCGGCTGCTAGCGCGTTCACAGTGAGCCAATTGAGTGCGGGAGGAAGGTCTAAAAGAATATAATCATAGCGGTCCTGGAGCGGTTCTAATATCTCTTTGAGCCAAAGGGCAGGGGTCTTAGTATCCCGGTTATCCATTACTAGCATATCGAATTGGGCTAGGGTTTTGTTAGCAGGGAGCATGTCTACCTTATGGTCGGTCTTAATAATAGCGTCTTTAAGTGTAGCTTCCTCAGTAAATATGTCGTAAATCGTTTTAGAGAGATTATTAGGTTTAACTCCGAAGCTTAAGGCAATGTGTCCTTGAGGGTCCATGTCCACAAGAAGAACCTTCTTTTTGTACTTCTGAGCGAGGATTACGCCAAGGTTGACCACGGTGGTGGTTTTTCCTACGCCGCCTTTTCTTAAGCCAACGGCAATAATTTTGCCCATATCTTTATCCCCCCTTAGGGTAGTGCTTATAGAGCTACCCTTTTTCTCTTTATAAGAAATCAATTAATTCATTCATTCATTCATTCATCTATAGTAGTCTTGTTTGCTCCAAGATACTCTTTAGGTGTTTAGATCAATTATCAACAGGCACGCAAACCTAGAGCCTTTTAACTCGCCTACACCTCATCCATGTCTGCGTCACTCTCGGAGATGGGAAGGTATTCAAATTAAAACCCTCTTGTCGATTATCCACCGTTACTCTTTAGTTTCATCTGGAAAATACTCTACTAAATCAGATAACTTCACTTTTAACGGTCGGCAGATCTGAACAAGAGTATCGAGTTTGACAGTTTCTATGTCTTGGTTATGCCATAACTTGCTTAAGGCATTTCTACTAAGGCCGGTTATTTCCATTAAGCCAGTTATGTTATCTATCCTCTTTTCAGCCATGAGAATACGTAGATTATTCTTAAGCACCATCTTTAATCTCCTTAAATGTTATCTATATAATAATTTTACTTTATAGAGTAAAAAATGACAACTATAAATTAATTAATTCACTTTACAAGGTTGACAACAATAACCTTGAGTGATAATATATTAACCATACGAGGTTAATATTTAACTTTATAGATATATTATGAAAGAGGTGATGCCATTAGTAAATCATAAATCATTTCAAAACACTTCCACGAGGAGGCCCTTACTACGGCCACAGGGATATAAATTTAAATAAGGAGAGATGTAACCAATGGAAAAATTAATTATGACTAAGAACTGGGGACTAAAAACAATAGGTTTAAACGAAGAACATAAGCTAATGTCCGGAAGTGAGGACAATTCAAATACATTAGAAGAGAAGGCAAAGGAATCGTTCAGTAGTGTCATGCTCGGAAGTTATATGGATATGGGGATTTGTGGCATGGCTATTGATAAATCTAAGCCAATATCCGAAGATTTAAATAAGAAATTAGATATTGAGTTAAAAGAATCTCAGGAAGTGTTCAGTAGTATCACTGCCGCAAGCTATAAAGATCTGGGTATATATAATCGATCTTGACCTTTAAAGTTAACGTGTTATTTTGTATTAATTAGTCACTATGCTCTACTTTTTATACGGATCAATGTGCTGTCATAATATTAAAAGCAGATACTCATTTATGTGAAGGAGTATCTGCTTTAGTAAGTTATCAATAATTCTTAAATATAGGCAAGGCTGGCATTGGTACGGCTACAGGTATAGGGCCTGACTTGAAACTAACATTAATTCACTTATATTCTTTATTTTTCACTATGTATGAAGAACAAGTGTAGAATTTGCGATAAAAATATATTACCAATTATATCCATAAACCCTTTCGAGCTAGGCTTTCTCGTACATTAGCCACCTTTTCGAAGTCACCTTATTTATTACGATTTCGACATGGTCCGTAACGTATAATTACGACGGAGTAACTGTTAAGGTGGGATGTTAGCGAATGGGTAAGGAAATAAAACTAATTATAGCGGATGATAACCGTAACTTTTGTCAAATGTTACAGAATTACATTCAAGGCCAAGAAAATCTGACCATAGTTGGCGTTGGTTATAACGGTTTAGAAGCTTGGGAGCTTATTCAAACCCGGGAACCCGATGTAATTATTCTTGATGCAGTGATGCCAAATTTAGATGGTTTAAGCGTATTGGAACGAATTAATGCTCAGAAAACAATGACACGTCCGAAAACAATCATGCTAACCGCTTTTGGTCAGGAATCCTTGATGCATCAAGCGATGACGCTCGGTGTGGATTACTTTCTTCTAAAACCATTCGATCTTGATATTCTCAGTAAACGTATCCACTCTTTAATGCAAGATACGCCGTTAGCTGCTCCTACTCAGTTAAATTCTTGTACTTCTCCAATCATGACGACAGTGGGAAGCGAGCTCAATCTAGTCGCTGAAGTAACCACCATGATGCACCAAATCGGAATTCCTGCCCATGTTAAAGGGTACCAATATATTCGAGAGGCAATTTTAATGGTGGTAGAGGATATCTCTTTATTAGGAGCAGTAACCAAGGAACTTTATCCAGGCATTGCGAAAAAGTATGATACAGCATCCAGTAGAGTTGAACGTGGAATTCGTCATGCGATAGAGCTTGCGTGGGTACGTGGACAAACAGATGCGTTAAAACGTATTTTTGGATATTCAATGAATATTGATCGCCAAAAGCCCACGAACTCCGAATTTATTGCACTTCTTGCTGATAATTTAAGAGTAATGAGTAAAGCTAGTTAATTGGCACACATGAAGAAAAGGTATTGCAAAAGCGTAATACCTTTTTCTATTACTGAAGTACCCCTACATGGGTTGAATATTCTTACGGCACGGTTAAATACTCAGAATCCTAGTACCGAAAATATGAGCATGAGGTAGTTTGTACACCTGAATAGATATCGGAAAAGGGGATCTACAGAATCCCATTGAAAAATAATGGATAAAAATTACAGTAGACAATACATACTAAAGGAGGTATTCTAACTGAGCGCCTAAACGACGCAAACGACTGAACAGTAAACAGGGTTAACTTTGAACTTTTCAATCGAGATAAAGCAAATTAGTTGTTGACAACGCAAGTTGAAAATGCTAAGATATGCATCCGGCCCTAAACGGCCAAAGCAAATGAATGGTCTTTGAAAACTAAACAACAAGGACAGCCAATGAGGAAACTCGCAAGAGTTTCAAAAGAAATCATGAGCGAATCATCTTCTTCAATGAAGTTGAAATAACTTTTTATGGAGAGTTTGATCCTGGCTCAGGACGAACGCTGGCGGCGTGCCTAACACATGCAAGTCGAACGGAGAATTTCAATAAGCTTGCTTAGAGAAATTTTTAGTGGCGGACGGGTGAGTAACGCGTGGGT
>Ga0209639_1000980_pt1 | contig 32853 bp, 32 predicted proteins | sample EPASupsiteHSE605_FD_187268 | JGI IMG/M metagenome (GOLD analysis project Ga0209639, IMG submission 187268) | Bioremediated contaminated groundwater from EPA Superfund site, New Mexico - Sample HSE6-05 (SPAdes) (version 2) | ecosystem: Environmental > Aquatic > Deep subsurface > Groundwater >... | reverse complement strand
TTGTTTTCCAAGTCTGTATCGTTGCCATGATATTTTTTGTGTAATTTTTTGTGTAATTTTTCCAAAACACACGATGACCAGCAACGAATAACAACGATTAAAATTCATCGCAACACAAAAAAATATCTTATTAAAACAGTATATTAAAAGATCAATCCGGCTGTAACTATTGAAAACACTAGGAAGGATAAAAAAAGGGGTTAGACGCTTAAAATGAGCATCTAACCCCTTGTTTTTACTGGTCGGAACGAGAGGATTTGAACCTCCGGCCCCCTGAACCCCATTCAGGTGCGCTACCAGGCTGCGCTACGTTCCGAGAAATCGTGGTGAGTATGTAGCATCGAACGCTATCGGCTGTCAACCCTTAGTTAAAAATCATTTTTTTTAGTATTGTCGAGGTTCGCCAAAATATCTCGCAGCTCCTGTTTGATTCGGAACAAGATGGACTCTTCACCGGACAAGGGTGACGTGGTGGTTTTGGTTTTCAGTTCCGTTTGCTGTTCACGGGTCAGGTTTTTGAGATATTTTTTCGCCCCGGAGATGGTGTATCCCTCGTCATGAAGCAGGCTTTTGATACGTAGGAGATTTTCTACATCATGCCGCCGGTATAACCGCTGTTTGGATGGGCCCCGGAATGGTTTGATCAATGAAAACTCCGATTCCCAGTACCGCAACACATGGGTATCCACACCCACCAGATGGCTGACTTCACCGATGCGGAAGTACACTTTATCCGGTATTTGCGGGAATTCTGGAGCCGATTGCTTCACATCAACCTGTTGTCCCTTGCCTCGCCATCATAAGCGAATCTCACTCTTTACTGCCCACCAGAGAAAAAATGGTGCGCAGGCGTCGCGGTCCCTTATTTATTCAGGCGTTCGCGCAAACGTTTGCTCGGCCGGAAGGAGACCATCTGCCGCTTGGTAATGGTCATCGATTCTCCAGTACGCGGATTGCGGCCACGGCGCGGGCTTTTGTCACGAACTGTCAGGGTTCCGAACTGAACGAGCTTGATGGATTCTCCAGCCACCATCGTGTTTTTCATAGTGGCAAAAACGGTATCGACAATTTCCGCCGCATTCCGTTGAGAAACGCCCAGTTTTTCATTAACGGAGACAGCTAATTCCTTGCGGGTCACATTCTTCTTTTTCATGCTTCAGATCCTTCGCGATAGCGGGCGTTAAATTCTGCCATCAATGTATTGACAATTTTATCATGTATTTTATCCACCGATTGATCATCCAGTGTGGCGGTCGTTGAGCGATAGGTAATGGAAAGAGCCACGCTCTTATGCCCTGTCTTGATCGGTTTGCCACGGTATACATCAAAGATCTCGGCAGACTCAAGATATTTCTGCTGTTGGCTTTGGATTGATCGCAGAAGATTCCCGGCGGCAACCGAATCTGGCACAACCAGACTGATATCACGTTTAACCGATGGATATTTTGGGAGGGCGGTAAACTGTTTGGGGATTCGAGCAAGTGTCAGCAGCAATGCAAGATCAATTTCGAGAAAATAGACCGGTTGTTTGATGCCAAATCCTTTGAGTGTCTCCGGATGGACAGCGCCCAAGGAACCGATTATTTGCTCTCCGTCCCGGATGATGGCGGCATGGACCGGGTCGCAGTAGGGCTGCACTTGTTGCGGGTCATATTCAAAAAGTGGCGCTCTGTCCGTTCCGGTTAGTCGTAATACCTGGAGAAGATTGGTGGCCGCGCCTTTGATGTCGAAAAAGTCAGCCTCTTGCGCGGAATAGTACAAAGATTCCGCTCCGGGATACCGGTGGCCGCTGATCACCGCGCAAAGATATTGCCGTTCTTCCGGCAATGTTCCGGCGTGTTGCTGGATGAAAATCTTGCCAGTCTCGAACAGGCGAATATCCGGGCGTTGGAAATTGATGTTGCGACGAATGTTTTCCAGAAGGCCAGGCAGCAGCATGGAGCGCATGTTCGCCTGTTCTTCTGAAAGCGGGTTGAGCAGCCGGGTGACCTGGCGTCTGGGGTCATCCTCAACCAAGCGGCATAAGCTGAGATGCTCTTCCGCCACAAAGCTGTAGTTGATCGCCTCGAAAAAACCCTGCGCGGTCATGATGCGGGCAACTTCCTGGCGCAATACCCGTTGCTCGTCCCGCTTTGGGTAATCCATGCGGATAAAGGGCAGCGAGGTAGGAATGGAGTTGTAGCCGACTAGACGGGCCACTTCCTCGATCAGGTCGATTTCGCGCTCGATATCGATGCGGAAACTCGGCACCTCGACTTCCAGGGTTGCAGCATCAAGGGCAGTCACCTGAAATTCAATGCTGCGCAAGTACTCGGCAACCTGCTCACGGCTCAATTCCATGCCCAACAGGCTGCAGACGCGTTCGATCCGCAGTTGCAAGCACAGGAGCGCTTTCTTGCCGGGATAGACGTCGACACCGTCGGCGTCAGCATGGGCGCCGGTGATTTCGACAATCAGGTTGACCGCTCGCTCCAAGGCGCTGTCAGCCAGATTGGGATCGACGCCACGTTCGAAACGATAGGAGGCCTCAGACGGAATGCCCAGTTTACGGGCCGTGCGCCGGATGGAAACCGGATTGAAACAGGCCGATTCGAGCAGGATGGTTGTGGTGGTCTCGGTTATTTCGGTATCCAGGCCGCCCATGACCCCGGCGATCGCGACCGGCCGTTCGGCATCACAAATGAGCAGCATCTCAGGGTCGAGCTGCCGCTGGCTGTTGTCCAAGGTGGTCAGGCTGATTTCGTCCACCGCGGGTCGACGCACCACGATCTTGCCACCTTTGAGCGTGGTGAAGTCAAAGGCGTGCAGCGGCTGCCCGGACTCAAGCATAACGTAGTTGGTAATATCGACGATGTTGTTGATTGGCCGCATGCCGACAGCGCTTAGCCGTTGCTGCATCCACAGGGGAGAAGGGCCGATGGTGACATTGGTCAGTCGCCGCGCCGTATAGCGCGGGCACAGTTCCGAATCATCGATGAGCACCTCGTAGCCGGCATTGACACCCTTCAGCGGGGTCACCGAGGGGACAAGAGGTTTAAGCATGCCACCGGTGAAGCTGCCAACCTCGCGGGCAATGCCGCGGACACTGGCACAGTCAGGGCGATTGGGCGTGAGGTCGACCTCGATCACCGTGTCACGCAAACCGAGCGCATCAATCAAAGGCATGCCCACGGTCAATTGCCCATCGAGTTCAAGTAAACCCTGGTGATCGTTGCTGAGGCCGAGTTCACGGGCCGAGCACAGCATGCCGGCAGACACGACCCCTCTGACCTTGGATTTTTTTATTTTGGTGCCATCCGGCAGTTTGACCCCGGGTTTGGCGATCGCGGTCAGCATTCCGGCGTGGACATTGGGCGCACCGCAGACCACCTGGATGATTTCTCCACCAATGTCGACGCTACAGACGGTGAGCTTGTCGGCATCGGGATGTTTGTCGACTGCAGTGACCCGGGCGGTGGTGATCGGTTCCAGATCGGCGAACAGGGTGGCAACACTATCCACCTCGAGGCCCAGCATGGTAAGGTTATCTGCGATCTGAGATGCAGTCAGCCCGTCGGTGGAGATAAATTGATTGAGCCAGCTCAACGTGAATTTCATGGAATCATTCCTGCAACAATATAACGGTGATGTGGCGTCCGGTTTGAATGAGCTATGTCCTGCTAAAAACCGCAACCAACGCGGTTTCCGAACCGCTGTTTCCGGTATACACAAACGAAGAACGGTCACTCGGGAGGGAGAAACCGTTCAGGTACGACTGTCTCTGGCGCCTTCTCTCGCAACCCGCTGGCAAGAGCCGTTTGAGCGCGGAAAAGAGAGGCGTTGTCTTGGTTAAAACTGGGAAAGAAAGCGAAGATCGTTCTCGTAATACAGCCGAATATCGTCGATGCCGTATTTCAGCATAGCGATTCGTTCCACGCCAAGGCCGAAAGCGAATCCGGAATAGACATCGGGATCGTAGCCGACCATCTTCAACACCTCGGGATCAATGAGGCCCGAACCGAGGATCTCAAGCCAGCCGGTGCGCTTACACACCCGACAGCCGCTGCCGCCGCAGATGACACAAGCAATGTCGACTTCGGCGCTGGGTTCGGTGAAGGGAAAGAAGCTCGGCCGGAAGCGCAACGCCAGTTCCCGTTCAAACATTTTATGGGTGAAGCTGGTTAATACCCCTTTTAAATCAGCAAAGGAAACCTGCCGGTCGACAAGGAATCCTTCCACTTGATGAAACATGGGGGTATGGGTGATATCCGAATCACAACGATACACCTTGCCCGGCGCGATGTAACGCAGGGGCGGGTCCTGCCGTTCCATGATGCGCGCCTGCATGGGTGAGGTGTGGGTACGCAGAAGGATTGAGTCCGTGACATAAAAGGTATCATGCATGTCACGGGCAGGATGGTGCTGGGGGATGTTGAGGGCTTCGAAATTGTAATAGTCGGTTTCGACATCTGGCCCTTCGGCAACAGCAAAGCCGAGTCCCTCGAAAATCGAGCAGATTTCCTCCATCACCTGGGTGACGGGGTGCAGTTTGCCAAAGGGGAGATACCGCCCCGGCAGACTGTAATCCGTTGCCCCGGTTTCTTCCCCTGGAAAGGTGGCGGTTAATCGATCTTTTTTTTCGTCAAACCGGGCTTCGACACTCTGCTTAACGTCATTGGCCAGTTGACCGAGCCGGGGCCGGTCAACTGCGTCCACCTTGCCCAGTTGGCGCATGATACCGGTCAGCAGTCCGCCTTTCCGGCCGAGGTATTTGACCCTGAAAGCTTCAAGCTGCTCAGCGTTGGTCACCTGCCCCAGTGCATCCTCGGCCTCCTGCTTGAGCCTGATCAGCTCTTGTTCCATGATCGCCGGGGTCAGTTCGTCTGACCAGAGGCCCTGACAACGGCGGAAAAGGCGCTGGGATCAACGATGGCGAGATTGGAAAGCACCTTGCGGTCCAATTCAATCGAGTTTTTACTGAGACCGTTGATCAAACGGCTATAACTGATGCCATTTTGTTTGGCTGCTGCATTGATGCGGGCAATCCACAATTGACGGAATTCGCGTTTTTTGACGCGGCGATCCCGATAGGCGTAGCAGAGGGCGCGGTCAACCGCTTCGGCAGCAGTTTTAAAAAGACGGTGCTTGCCGCCACGAAAACCTTTGGCCAGACTTAATACTTTATTTCTTCTGCGGCGCGCTTTAAAACCGCGGGTTACACGAGGCATTGTTTTCTCCGTTCATGCTAGTGAGTTATGCGTCAACCTAATCAGGCCGGACAATTAAGCCGCGCAACCTTCCGGTACCGGAAAGCATCTCGCGGCGGGGCTATGGATTACATGTAGGGCAACATTCTGCGGACGGCACGCTGATCGACATCGGCAATCAGAGTGTTTTTGCGCAGATTCCGTTTCCGTTTGGTGGATTTTTTGGTCAGGATATGCGAGGCAAAAGCCCTGCTGCGGCGAATTTTTCCGCTTCCGGTCGCTTTGAACCGTTTGGCTGCGCCTCTGTTTGTTTTCATTTTCGGCATGGTTAGGGCTCCTTGCATCACACCGGACAGATATTCGCCGGCACTCTTGATTGGTGGAATAAGTAGTACTGTTTTTTTCAGGCTTTCGGACCAACAAACATAACGAGCTGCCGACCTTCCATTTTCGGTTCCTGAATAATCACACAGTCTTCACGTAGGGTATCAGCGATTTTAGTCAAAGCGTCAAGTCCGATAGTTTGCGCATAGATTATCTCACGGCCGCGAAATCGCATGGTAACCTTGACTTTATTCTTTTCCGCTAGAAATTCTTTGATCTTGCGTATCTTGAAAGCGAGATCATGTTCTTCGGTTTTTGGCCGGAACTTAATTTCCCTGGTTTCAATGACGGTCTGTTTCTTCTTGGCTTCCTGCTGCTTTTTTTTCAGCTCGTACCGGAATTTGTCGAAATTCATAATCCGGCAAACGGGCGGATCAGCCTTGTCGGAAACCTCAACCAGATCAAGTCCCTGCTCCCGGGCCGCTTCCAGGGCTTCTCTGGCGCTGACTACACCGCGCTGTGTTCCATCAGAATCAACGAGCCGAACCTCGCGGTAATCGATATCCTCGTTGATCTTTATCTTCAGATCCTGTTGTGGTGAAGGTTTTTTGCTGCCTCGTTTTTTAATGTTCGTTCCTCCAGTTGTATTAATCTGTTCAGGCAATACCGCGTTTGCATTCGTCGACAACGAGATCGATAAATGCTTCCGGAGACATTGCCGGCAAATTCTGGCCATCTCGCCGGCGTACAGTAACGGTTCCGTCTTCCTTCTCACGCTCGCCCACAATGAGCATATACGGAATCTTCATGAGTTGGGCTTCGCGAATCTTATAATTCAGTTTTTCGTTGCGAACGTCTTTTTCGATACGAACGCCTTGGGCGCGCAACCGAGCATATATTTGCTCGCAGTATTCACCTTGATCATCGGTGATGTTCATGATTCGGGCCTGCTCGGGCGCCAGCCACAAGGGAAAGGCTCCAGCGTAATGTTCGATGAGCACGCCGATGAAACGTTCCAGAGAGCCCATGAGGGCACGGTGAATCATGATCGGCTGATGCTCGGTACCATCGTCGCCGGTGTAGGTCATCTGGAACCGTTCCGGCAGATTGAAATCAACCTGAATGGTGGAACACTGCCACGAACGACCCAACTGGTCCTTGATTTTGATGTCGATTTTGGGGCCGTAGAAAACGCCTTCTCCCGGATCAACCTGATAAGCCAGTCCTTTCTTTTCCAACGCCTGCTTCAGTGCCTGGGTCGAGAGTTCCCAGTGGGCGTCGGAACCGACATATTTGGACGGTCTGGTGGAAAGATAGACATCATACTGATCGAACCCGAAGGTCTGAAGAATATGCAGGTTCAGATCGATAATGTTGAAAATTTCATCTTCCAGTTGATCGGGGCGGCAGAAGATATGGGCGTCGTCCTGGGTAAACCCGCGAACCCGCATCAGGCCATGCAGAGCCCCGGTGCGTTCGTACCGGTAGACCGTTCCCAGTTCGCACCAGCGGATGGGAAATTCCCGGTAACTATGTTTGTCAGCCCCGTAGACACCGATATGAAAAGGGCAGTTCATCGGTTTCAGCTGGTACATCACCTCGTCGATTTCCATTGGGGAATACATATTCTCGCCGTAGAAATCGAGGTGTCCAGAGGTTTTCCATAAATCCTGTCGAGCGATATGCGGGGTGTACAGCAACTGATAGCCGTTGCGGTAGTGCTCGTCTTTCCAATAATCCTCGATGACCCGTCGGAGCAGGGCACCTCGCGGCTGCCAGAGAATGAGCCCGGGGCCTATCTGGTCCTGAATCGTGAACAGGCCGAGTTGTTTCCCCAGCTTGCGGTGATCACGCTTGCGCGCCTCCTCGAGCCGGGTCAGGTATTGCTGCAGTTCCTTCTTGTCGGCAAAGGCGGTTCCGTAGATCCGGGTCAGCATCTGGCGCTTCTCATCGCCCCGCCAGTAGGAACCGGCCACCCGCAGGAGTTTGAAGATCTTGATCCAGGAGGAATCGGGAACATGGGGCCCGCGGCACAGATCGACAAAAGAGCCGTGGGTGTAGAGGCTGACGGATTCTGCCTCCATGTCCTTGAGGAGCTCAACCTTGTAGGGCTCGTTCAACTGTTCGAAGAAGCGGATGGCCTCTTCCTTGGTCATCTCCTGGCGGATAAAAGGCAGGCGAGCCTCAGCCAGTTCAGCCATTTTCTTTTCGATCTGTTCGAAATCGTCCGGGGAAAATGCTTTGTCCCGATCGAAATCGTAGTAAAAGCCGTCCTCGATCGAGGGGCCGATGGCCACCTTGACCTGATCGCCGAACAGTTCTTTCACCGCCAAGGCCATAATATGGGCCGTGGAGTGGCGGAGTATCTCGACGCCTTCCTCGGACTGCACCAGGACCGGTTCCAGGGTAAGATCGTTTTCGATGGGCGTTGAAAGGTCAAGCAGTACTCCATTGCCTTTCACGGCAACGGTCTGTTTGCGCTGCTTACCGGAAACCAGTTCCTTGAGCATTTCCGCAACGCGAGTTCCGCTCGGAAACGACTTACTTTCACCGTCTTGTAAGGAAACTGATATCTCTGCCATCATGCCCGCAAAAAGGAAAGGCTAATGAGCAGAAGGTGCCTTCTGCATCCTAGCCTTTGGGAAAATTGGTAGGCACGGACGGGGTCGAACCGACGACATCTACCACGTCAAGGTAGCGCTCTCCCACTGAGCTACGCGCCTACATCTCTTTTAATCATTTGTAGTCGGGCACTATAAAGTATCCCGTGGAAAACCGCAAGTCAAATACCAGCAAACATATAGAGTGTCAAGGAAAAATAAGGAGAAATCCAATGGCGCCAGAGCCTGCGGCTACATGGTGCCTGAGGGAAGTCTTTGTCTCTATGTTGTTCTTTATATTTAATTATTGCGATTGGTGGATATTTTTTTGATGCGTATAACACCTTTGCTCTGCATCTCGGCCACAACCAGTCATTCGGCGATTATGGCGGCCATTTTATCCGTTGAACCAGGATGGTTCAATGGAGCGATTTTTCGACCACCTCTCGCACGTCATCCGAAAGAGAAGACTGGCCTCCTATCCGTTCCAATTGCGCCAGTATCAGTTGCTGCCGAGATGGATCATGGCGCCGCCACTGGGTCAGCGGCGTCAGCATTCGCGAGGCGATCTGCGGATTGAGGCCGTCGAGCAGGATGATCTGATCAGCAAGGAACGCATAGCCGGAACCATCGGCGGCATGGAACTGACCATGGTTGGTGGCGCAGAAGGTGGCGATCAGCGAGCGGACCTTGTTGGGATTTTTGTAGGAAAAGCTGGGGTGGTCAGTCAAGGCCTTGACCCGGTCCAGGGTGCCGGGCAGGGTGCATCCGGCCTGGAGGATCAGCCATTTGTCCACTACCAGCGGATCATGCTGCCATTGGCCGTGGAAATCGGCGAGCAATGCTGTGCCGGCTTGCAGGTCGGCATTGACCACGCAGCTGAGAGCCGCGATGCCATCGGTCATGTTATCGGCGTCGCGGTACTGTTGGACCCCTTTCCGCAGCAATTCGGGATCGACCCAGCCCTCTGCATTTGGGGTCAGCAGATAGGTGAGACAGCCGTTGCGCAGGGCTCGTTTGCCGGCATCCAGGGAGTTGTAGCGGTAGGGGACACTGATGCGCAAGGCATCGTAGCGCTCAACCAGTTCGGTTTTTAAGGCTCCAGCGATCAGGGCGCGGAACTGTTGGCGAACCGCGAAAATCGCCACCGGATCAATTGTTGCCATTTGTTGGCCGATCCAGTTTTCCGACGGCAGGGCCAAGGCCATGGCAAGAAAGGCGGGATCAGACTCCTGATCGAGCAATAGATTGCGCATGCCGTTGACCAACTGCTCATCGACACGGATTTCCTCGCCGCGCTGGTAGCGTTCGATCTGTTCGAGGAGGTGGTGCAGGCCCAGCTTCTGGCCAGCGTCCCAGCGGTTAAAGGGGTCGGGGTCGTGCGCCATTATCCGGTTCAGCTCCTCGCCGGTTTGTTCAAAACAGACCTTCACCGGCGCGGAAAAGTTGCGGAGAAAGGAAACCGTCGGCTGGGTGGCAATTCCTGAAAATACAAATTTCTGTTTGCTCTCCGATAGAATCAACACCTTGGTGAGCGGATCGGTGGTACTGTCGAGCTGCATCGAGCGCCCCTGCGCATCCAGCAAACCAACAGCCAGAGGCATGTAGAAGGGGAGTTTTTCCGACGCTTCCCGGGTGGGCGGACAGGTCTGTTCCACCTCCAGGGTCAATTGCTGGCTGGTCTGATCATAGCACGACCGGACAGTCAGTTCCGGAGTCCCGGCCTGACTGTACCAGCGTTTGAACTGATTTAAATCGCGGCCCCAGGCGGTTTCCATGGCGGCGACGAAATCATCGCAGGTCACGGCCTGACCGTCATGGCGCTCGAAGTACAGATCCATGCCCCGGCGAAAGGTTTCCGGCCCCAGCAGGGTGTGGAGCATGCGGATAACCTCGGCACCCTTGTTGTAGACGGTGAGGGTGTAGAAGTTATTGATCTCGACAAAGGAAGGCGGCCGTACCGGATGAGCCATAGGGCCGGAATCCTCCCGGAACTGGAAGGAGCGGATGATGTTGGCGTCCTGGATGCGCTTGACCGGCCGGGAGGTCATGTCGGCGGTGAACTCCTGGTCGCGGAACACGGTCAGGCCTTCCTTGAGGCTCAACTGGAACCAGTCGCGGCAGGTGATGCGGTTGCCGGTCCAGTTATGGAAATATTCGTGGGCAATCACTCCCTCGATACCCTCGTAATCGACATCGGTGGCCGTTTCGGGTAAGGCCAGCACATACTTGGAGTTGAAAACGTTGAGCCCTTTGTTTTCCATGGCACCCATGTTGAAATCGTCCACCGCCACAATCATATAGGTGTCGAGATCGTATTCGCGGCCGAATCGTTCCTCGTCCCATCGCATGGCTTTTTGCAGCGAGCGCATGGCGTGACCGCATTTGGTCCGGTTGCGCTCCTCGACGTAAATGTGCAGGCCGATCTCGCGGCCGGAGCGGGTAATGAAGCTGTCGCTGATCCGCACCAGATTGCCGGCCACCAGGGCAAAGAGATAGCAGGGCTTGGGAAAGGGATCGTGCCAGGTGGCGTAGTGGCGGCCGTCACCGAGGTCGCCGCTGTCGATCAGGTTGCCGTTGGACAGCAGCACCGGGCAGGCGGTCTTGTCGCCGATCACCGTGGTGGTGAACACGCTCATCACATCGGGGCGGTCCGGAAAACAGGTGATGGTACGGAATCCCTCGGCCTCGCATTGGGTGCAGTAGTTGCCCGACGAAAGATACAGACCTTCCAGGGCGGTGTTGCCTGCAGGATTGATGCGGGTTTCAATTTCCACTGCAAAGGGCGCGTCCGGTGTCTGCGGGATTTCGAGCAGGTTATCGGCAAAGCGGTATTGTCCGGAGGTAAGTTCCACGCCGTCGAGCGCGACCCGCACCAGTTCCAGTTTTTTACTGTTAAGTGTCAGCGGTTGCGCTTGGTTACCATTGGGGCGACATTGCAACGTCGCCAGCACCCTGGTGGCCTGAGGATCGAGTTCAATCCGCAGGGCAATACTGTCGACCAGGTGGGCGGGAGGGGTGTAATCCTTGAGAAATGTTTCTTTTTTGTGTGCTGTCACGGGAGAACCTTGGGAGAGAAAAAATTAATCGAGTAGGTCGGGTTCAAAAAACAAGAAGTGCACCTGAGGGAAGGCCGCCTTCAGGGCCTGTTCGCAGGTGTTGATATTGGCAATCAGCAGTTGTTCCGAGCCGGCTGGATGCATTTTGGCCTTAACCGCAACCATGACATCATCGCCCAGCTGCATGGTCAGGACATTGAGCACGGTCTCGATCTCGGGCCGTTCATTGAGCAGGAGGACCATATTCTGCCTGATCGCCGGATCAACCCCTTGACCCACCAGCAGGGATTTGGTCTCCAGACCGATGAAAAAAGCGACAGCCACCAGCAGCACGCCGATGCCCATCGAACCCAGGGCATCGAAAAGCGGGTTGGCGGTGATAATGGTCAGGAGGACTGCCAGCGTGGCAAAAGCCAGGCCGAGCAGGGCGGCGATATCCTCGCCAAAGACCACCAGCAAGGCCGAGTTGCGGGTTTCGCGGAACCAGTGGATAAAGGAACGGCCGCGGCGTTCCTTGTTGACCTCGCGGACGCAGCCCCAGAGCGACATGGACTCGGCGCCGAGGGAAAAGAGCAGGACCGCCAGAGCAACGATGGGACTTTTCAGGGGTTCCGGATCATGGAGTTTATGGTATCCTTCATAGATGGAAAAAAGTCCACCCATGCTGAAGAGAATCAGGGCGACAATGAATGACCAGAAATAGATTTCCTTGCCGTGGCCGAGTGGATATTCCGGCGAGGGTGGCCGTTTGGCGCTGCGGATGCCGAGCAGGAGCAGGCCCTGGTTGCCGGTATCGGCCAGGGAGTGAACGGCTTCAGCCAGCATGGCCCCGGAGCCGGTGAACAGGGCGGCGGCCAGTTTAGCCAGAAAAATAGCGAAGTTGGCCCCCAGGGCGTACAGGATGCTTTTCAACGAATCAGCGCCATGCGCCATGGAAAACTCCAGGTGAAGAACAAGTGAACAGCACCGGTGCAAGGCGATCAACGCACAGGTTCGCCGCACCGTTGCCAAGGCTATCGTAAAGACCCTATGAAAGCAAGCAGAAGACGTTGTTTATGCCAATTCCCGACAACAGCATCCTGTTGCCGGGGATGGATGGTTCATGGCCCTCAACCGCGTCCGGGATACTGAATTCGATGGGGCAAAAAACTGACATCCTCGTCGTTGGCGGCGGGCCCGGTGGTCTGGCCTGCGCCACCCTGCTGGCGCAACAGGGAGCCAGGGTGGTGCTGGCGGAACGCAAGCCGGTGATTGGTTCAAAGGTCTGTGCCGGTGGTATTACCTGGCACGGCCTGATCAAACATGTTCCCACGCACCTGGTCGAACGGCGATTTCCCGAGCAGGTTATCGTCACCCGCAGGCAGCGGGCCGTGGTGGTCGAAACCAATCCGATCGTCGCCACCGTCAACCGGGAACGGCTGGGCCGATGGATGGCTGATCAGGCTGAAGCAGCAGGCGTCACCCTCCTGACCGGCACCCGGGTTGCCGGTCTTGAACCCAACCGGGCGATGCTGGAGCGGCCGGAGGGGCAGCGTTTACGCATGGAGTATATCCATCTGGTGGGCGCGGATGGATCGAACAGCCTGGTGCGCCGCTTCCTCGGCCTGCCGACCGCGGCCGTGGGTATCGGCCTCAACTGCATACTGCCCGGCCATTATCCTCGAATGGAGTGGCACCTGGATACCGAACTGTTCGGTTCCGGCTATGGCTGGATTTTTCCGCATAGCACGGTGGCCTCCATCGGTGCCTATGGCGATGCCCGGAGTATTTCGGCGCGGCTGCTGCAGCAGCGGCTTATCCGCTGGGCCGGGCAACAGGGTCTCCAATTCGACCGGCACGCCATTCGTGCCGGTCTGGTCAATTTTGATTATCGCGGGCTGCGCTTTGATCGCACTTGGCTGATCGGCGACGCCGCCGGGCTGGCCTCAGGGCTCACCGGCGAGGGAATCTATCCGGCCCTGGTTTCAGGGCAGGCGGTGGCCCGGATGATTCTCGATCCTGATTATTCCGGCAACGAATTAAGCGTTCTCGCCAAAAAGCACCGCCGTCATAGCCGGATTGTCGCCCTGGCGGGTAAGAGTTCCCGGTTGTGCGGGGTGCTGATGGAGGCGATGGTGACGCTTCTACGGATGAAAGTCATTGATTTTCATAGCCTGGAAATGGCAGAGTAAGGCAGTTGTCTGTTTTGCCTCCGTATTCCTTTTTCTCATCGAGCAACAATGATTACCAAACACAAGCATATTCTCTATAATACCTTGTTCATTGCAGGGTGCGGCGCTCTGCTGCTCTTCCTGCTGTACGCGCCTCCCGAAACCACAGCGCCGCTGCCCCATGATCAAAACCACGAACGGTTCATGCCCATGGAAAAAAAAGAGGCGGAAAAGTTCTGCGAGAGTTGTCACGCTCCCGGAAAACAGGCGCCGCTACCTGAGACCCATCCCCCCAAGTACCGCTGCCTTTTCTGCCACAAACGCAAATAAACCCGCCAATGATCACCTCTCAAGACGTCTATTACGTTTCCGGTTCCACCGCCATCCTTGCCGAAGACATGGGCAAGGCCTTGTTGGCCCAGTTTCAGGGGATCCGTTTTCGCGAAGAAAAAATTCCGTTTATCCATACCCCAGACGATGCCCGCAAGGCGCTGGCGCATATCCTTCAGCATTCGGGAGACACGCGTCCCCTGGTTTTTTGCACTATCATGGACCAGGAAACCAGGGACGTATTCAATTGCCCGGAAGTGCGTTTTTTTGATATTTTTCTCAATACCCTGGAACTGCTGGAACAGACCCTCGGGACCAAGGCCCTGCGCGAGCCCGGTTATTCCCGCCATTTCACCATCTCCAAGATGGATAAGCGGGTTGACGCCATTCATTTTTCCCTGGAGCACGACGACGGCACCCGGCCGGCGGAGTACGACCAGGCTGAGATTATTCTTATCGGCGTGTCCCGTTCGGGCAAGACTCCGGTCAGCATCTACCTGGCCACCCACATGGAGCTGAAGGCCGCCAATTTTCCCCTGACTGCCGACCACCTTGAAAAGCACGAACTGCCCAAGGAGATTGTCCGCAACCGTAAACGGGCCGTCGGCCTCACCTGTTCGCCCAACTACCTCCACAATATTCGGGAAAAGCGTTATGCCGGGTCCACCTACGCCAGCCTCGCCAACTGCACCCGTGAGTTGCAACAGGCGAAGCAATTGTATATGAGGCACAATCTTCATGTACTCAACGTTGAGGGCCGTTCGATTGAAGAACTCGCCGTTCAGGCAATCCAGGCCATTGGTTTGACCAAGAAGAACCAGCTCCGGCCACGGGCCCGTGATATTTCCGGTCATTCGACGTGAGAAAATGGCAATTCGTCCCATTTTTTTTGATGGATGAACGAATTGGTGGCGGGCAACGTGAAGGACAAGAACGTTTTTTAGGAGGTCAACAATGCAGCATCTTTTTCAGCCGTTGCAAGCCGGTGCGATGTCTGTACCCAACCGCATCCTCATGGCGCCGCTCACCCGCTGCCGGGCGGACAATGCCCATGTGCCCACGCCGCTGATGGCCGAACACTATGCCCAGCGGACGAGTGCCGGATTGATCATTGCCGAGGCCACCATGGTGATGGCGGGCAACTCGGCCTTTCAGACCGAACCAGGTATCTATAACGAGGCCCAGATTCATGGCTGGCGCACGGTGACCGAGGCCGTGCACAGGAAAAACGGCCATATATTTCTTCAGCTCTGGCACGGCGGCCGGGCCTGCCATCCTCTGCTCAACGGCGGCATCCAACCGGTGTCGTCCAGCCCCATTGCCATCACCAATGACATCACCCACACCCCCGATGGTAAGGCGAACTATGTGGTGCCACGGGTACTTGGGGATGATGAGCTGCCCGGAATTGTCGCAGGGTTCAAGAACGCGGCGGCTAACGCCAAGGCGGCCGGTTTCGATGGGGTTGAGATCCACGGAGCCAACGGTTACTTGCTCGACCAGTTTCTCCGCGACGGCTGCAACCAGCGCACCGGGCCGTACGGCGGATCCATTGAAAACAGGGCGCGGCTGTTGCTGGAGGTGCTGGCCGCAGTTTGCTCGGTCTGGGGCAGTGACCGGGTTGGTCTGCGCCTGTCGCCGATCTCCAGCTTCAACAGCATGGGCGACAGCGACCCGGTTGCCTTGGCCTGCTGGCTGGCCGACCGCCTTAATGCGTGTAATCTGGCCTATCTGCATCTAATCCGGGGCGATGTCATGGGGGAGCTGCAAGGGGATGTCTTGACGCCGGTGCGGGAACGCTATCAGGGCGTGCTGGTGGCCAATTTGCGCTACACGCCTTCCGAGGCCGAAACCGCCATCGCTTTGGGACAGGTCGATGCCGTGGCCTTTGGCACCGCCTTTATCGCCAATCCTGACCTGCCAGCGCGGATCAAGGCCGGCGCGCCGCTCAATGCACCGAATCCCTCAACTTTTTACAAGCCAGGGCCGGTGGGATATACCGATTATCCGTTTCTGGAAAACACCTGACATGGCAGAGAAAAAGAGAGCGCCCGCATTTTCCCTGGCGGCGCGGGCCCATAGTTTTCGCTATGCTCTTGCCGGTTTTTCGGTATTGTTGACCACCCAGCATAATACTTGGGTGCATGCCGCAGCCACAATCCTGGTGGTGATTGCTGCACTGACGGTTTCTCTTCCTCCGTTGGAATGGGCGCTCCTCTTTTTGGCAATCGGCATGGTTTGGGGCATGGAAGCGATGAATACCGCGATTGAATTGCTCGCCGACGAAATCTCGCTGGAGCAGCGGCCGCGGATCGGCAAGGCCAAGGATGTGGCCGCCTTTGGCGTGCTGGCTGCGGCAATCACGGCGCTATTGATCGGGATGTTTGTCTTTCTGCCCCATCTCTTACCGTAACGAGGAATCCTTTTCCTGCAAAACCGGGGTGCCGCTCTACAGGGCAACACACTATCAAAACCAACCAAGAAGACCACTGATGGATAACGTGAAACGAGATTTTGATCAGGCCGCCGCTACCTGGGACGAAAAACCGCAGCGGGTCAAGCTGGCCGGAGAAGTGGCCGACGCCATCATCCGTGAGGTTGCGCTGACCACGGACATGAACGCCTTGGATTTCGGTTGCGGCACCGGCCTGCTGACCCTGCGGCTGCAACCCTTTGTCCGGACCATTATCGGTGCCGATAGTTCACGGGGCATGCTGGATATCCTCAACGCCAAAATCGTGGCCGCCGGCCTGGACAACATCTGTTCCATGCACTGCGACCCGGCACAAGGCGACGCGTTAAAGGGCAAGTATCACCTGATTGTCAGCAGCATGACCCTGCATCACATCCAGGAAATCGAGCCGCTTTTTGCCCTCTTCCATGTAGCCATGATCCCTGGCGGCATCCTTTGTCTGGCCGATCTTGATCTGGACGAAGGGCAATTTCATACGGACAGCACTGGAGTTTTTCATGACGGGTTCGACCGGACGGCCGTGCGGACCGCCCTGACCGCGGCTGGATTTGTCGAGGTGCGCGACCTGACGGCGACCGAGATCGTCAAGCCGGCTGCCGACGGCACAACGAGGAGTTTTTCCGTTTTTTTGATGCTAGCAAAAAAGTAGCCCGCCGACAGAGGACCATATATTCGCGTCACGTCCTTCTCTCGACTGAAAACAACGGGCAGGTGCTCCACTCAGAGCTTCGGGACCGCTATGGCGCGCTCCAATGCCGGTTGCCAGGCCCCTTGCTGATGGTTGAAGGTGCGGACCACCACCTTATCCGGATAGAGAAACAGGGAATTGGTCCAGATGGCCGCACGTTTCATGTCGGTATTGTGAATGTTGGTGACCTGTCCGGCGTACACATTGACCGGGGAGGCGTAGCTTTCTTCCGTCGGCGGCGTGTGGGTGTGACCGGAGACCCAGAGGAACACCTGGGGGTTGGCGGTGAGGAGGGCATGGATGGCATCCGCCGGCTGGGCGACGGCATGGGGCCGGTTGATGTATCGCTTGAAGGCATACTGGGTGCCCTGAAGCGGGCCATGGAACACGATGATGGTGGGGGTGCGGGGGTGGCGTTCGAGCTCGGTCTGCAACCAGCTGATCTGTGCCTCGCTCATTCCGGTGGTGAAGTGCTCGTGATCGGTTGAGAGGAAAAGCAGCTGGTATCCGCCGACCTTCCGGCTATAATGGTGGCCGGGCAAACCAAAGGTCTGACGAAAGAGCTGGAGTTTTGTTTCCTGGATGGCGCGGGTTGCGTGTTTATATCCTCCGCCACCCCGCCAGGATGGCGTTTCGTAGATATAGTCGTGATTGCCGGTAACAACGGCCAGAGGTTTGTTCAATCGGGCGAAAAACGATCTGGCCGCCGCATATTCGGCCCTGGTGCCGTATTCATCGCAGATGTCGCCAACGGCAATCACCATGTCGACATCTCTCCAGGAGTTGATTGTCGTACGGACCTGTTCCTTCTGGGCTAGATGCTTCCCGGGCAGATGGGGGTCACCCAGGATGACAAGATGCCGGTAGGAGCTTTTTGTGGCCTCGGCCTCCGGGCATGGTTTCCCGAAGGCGTAGAGCGTCACTGCCGCGAGGATGGCAACAAGGAGCGGTATGTTTCGGATGGTCGCCTTCATCAGTTTCCTTGGGTCATGCGTCCTTTTTTAAACCCAATTTTTTTTTTGACAGCACTCAAAATATCTATACACTCCATTCATAAAGAGAAGAATTTCCTTGGCGCCCCTCGGTGGACAAATGGCGAATGCAAAAGCTCTGGTCAAAGCGAACGCAAATATTAAAAAAAACAGGCTCCATGTGACCATTTCGGGCAATGTTGACCCCAAGTCACTGGAGAAGCTCTATACTGAAATCCGTTTTTGCGTAGCAGATCTGAAAAAAGGTTTTGAGGTGATTAGCGATATTTCGCAGTGCAACATATTGTATATCAGCAGCTTGCCTGTCTATAAAAAAATTATTGATTTTCTGATAGCAAAGAATGTCGGCGAGATTGTTCGAGTCATTAAACAGGATAATCTAAGTTTTAAGCAAATTGTCAATTTTTCAGATAAAATTAAAAGCGTTCGGCCTATCTATGCTGAAAGTAAAGAGGATGCTGAAAAAAGGCTTGATCAATGCGTTAAAAGAGATGGCATCAGGCTCGAATTGAACAAGATGCAGTTGCAGTATGCAATTAACAATGAAGTCGGCAGCGGCACCGTTGTTGATATCTCGGTCAGCGGATGCGCGGTTGAATCGCCGACCATACCCCTCGCAGCCGGTGACGACATCATCGTCACCATCAACTTTGACCAACACGCGACCCTTTGCGCACATTTTCAACTCAAGGCCCGCGTTGTCCGCATGGGTGGGCAGATGTTCGCCGCCCAATTTCTTGATCTCGATGAAGAGCGCAAGGATCAATTCAACAAGCGGCTCGCCTACGAAGTGAGCCAAATCCCCTTTATCCTGTAAAGCTGACACAGCGGCTTCTTCGCCAGCATCTAGCGATCACGATCGCAGGAAGAGCAGAGGTCCGGACGATGCCGGGCCAGCAGTTCCATCACCTTCGCTTCGCATCGCTTACCTTTGCAGGGGCCATCGCCGATGCCGGTAACGGCGGCAACTTGGGCGAAAGTGGTGGCGCCGTTCTCAATGGCCTCGATCAACCGGATCAGTTTAACGCCCTTGCAGATGCAGCCGGCTTTGAGCCTGGCCATTGTCTGTTCATTCGCTTCCATGCCCGTGCTCTCCGTGCAGCTGCCGGAACATCCGCCGGGCCAGCTCCGGGCCAATTCCCGGCACGGCCGCCAGTTCCTCAACCTCTGCCTCAAGCACCCGCTTGACGCTGCCGAGCGTCTGCAGCAACTGCTGCTTTCGTTTCGGGCCGACCCCCTCAATGGCATCGAGCTGAGACTGCAACTGCGCCTTGCCGCGTAACTTGCGGTGGAAAGTGATGCCGAAACGGTGGGCCTCGTCGCGGATGCGCATCAGATAGAGCAATACCGGTGAGTGGGCAGGCAGGAGGATCGGATTCTTCCGTCCCGGCCGGAAGAGTTTTTCTCCTTCCTCGGCCTTTTCTTTGGCGATAGCCACCAGATCCACCTGCTGGAGACAATTGAATCGAGTCAGCACTTCGACCGCAATCTGTAGCTGGCCTTTGCCGCCGTCAAGCAGCAGCAGGTCAGGGAGGTTTTCTTCCGCGACCCCCCTGCTCAGCCGCCGCTCCAGAACCTCGCGCATCATGGCATAATCGTCCGGGGTGTCGAGCGATTTAATCCGGTAATGGCGGAAGCGGGCCGGCGCTTTCTCGCCCTGAACAAAACACACCAGCGATCCGACCGCCTGCTTACCCTGAAGGTTGGAGATGTCGAGGCATTCGATGGTGTCCGGGCGGCTGGCGAGCCGCAGTTTTGTCTGCAGGGCTGTTGCCAGAGTGTCCCAGGATTGTTCCTTTTTCGCTCGTTCGGAAAAAATCTGGGCCGCATTGGCCGTTGCCATCTGCATCAGCTGCATCCGTTTGCCGCGCTGCGGCGCCAACAGCGCTACCGGTCCCTCGCGCAGTTCCGCCAGCCGTTCCTCGATCAGCAGCTGGTCTTCAACAACAAAGGGCAGGAGCAGTTCACGCGGCGGTTGACGCTCGCTGGAATAATATTGCAGGATGACCTGGGCCAGGAGACTGTCGTCCTCGCCCAAAGGATCGGCCAGGAAAAAGGATTGAGCCCCGGTGATCATCCCGCCTCGGACAAAGAGCAGGGCCACACCCACTGAGGCGTCCTGCCGATGCATACCGAATACATCCTGGTCGAGATGGTGTTCGGCGACAATGGCCTGGTGCTCGATAGTTCGGGTCAGTCCCTTGATCTGGTCCCGGTAGAGAGCCGCTTTTTCAAAGGCCAGGTTGTTCGCCGCCTGTTCCATCTTGGCGGTCAACTCCTTGACCACCTCGCTGATTTTTCCCTCCAGAATGAGCAGCACATCGCGGACCATCCGCTGATAGTCCTCCGCGTTCACCTTGCCGGCACAGGGAGCGAGGCAGCGACCCATCTGAAAATTGAGGCAGGGGCGGGTCCGTTCGCGCATAATCTTGCAACGGCGTAGGGGAAATTGGGCATAGAGCAGCTGCAGGGTGGCGCGCATGGCGGTGCCCGAGGAATAGGGGCCGAAGTAGCGATTGCCGTCGCGCAGCCGTTTACGGGTGACCACCACCCGGGGCCAGGGATCACGGGTGGTGACTTTGATCAGCGGATAGTTTTTATCGTCGCGGAGAATAACATTGTAGCGTGGCCGGTGCTGTTTGATCAGCGAGGCCTCAAGGATGAGTGCCTCTTTCTCGGTGGTGGTGAGGATGGTTTCCACCCGCTGCACATGGGAGAGCATGACCGCGGTCTTGGAATGCACCGGCCCGGTGAAGTGGGCGTACTGGCTGAGCCGCTTGCGCAGGTCGCGGGCCTTGCCCACATAGAGAACCTGCTTCTTGCCGAGCATCTGGTAGACACCCGGCCCGTGGCTGACGGTGGCGAGGAATTCGGCGGACAGGGGAGAGGGAACCTCCGGTGCCGCCTTCTCCTGGTCAGGGTTTGATGTAGGCTTGGCCAAGTGTACCGCTCCGATCCATTATTCTGTGTTTTCGTGTAGTTGCTCGATCCTTAGCGAACATAGAAAATCTTTGTTTGACGCTTGGTTGCCATCAAAAGTACATCAGTTCCCGGCCCCAGCCGGGCACTTCAACGGCACCCGCAAAACGAAAAAACGGGTAAGCGACCCCCATAATGAAGCGGCCGTTTTTTTCGTCCTCTTGTGAAATGACCATTTGCCCGTTCGTTATCTAAAAATCATCTTTTGCGCCGCCCCCTTCAGTGCTCTTTCCTACTGCCATTCAATTTTTGGATCGGTGTATTGTTTGCCTTTTGGGAGTCCCACGTTCGAAAATACACGCTGCCCTCTTTCATTTGTCCAGCTATAAATAACACTTCGATATTTTGTCGTTTCTTTGGGTTTAATTTTTTGATATTCACTTGAACCAACGGTTTGCTGCGGTTCTATGGAAGTGTATTGAGAAGGATTTTGCTGAACTTGTTGCGGAGATGGAGTTTGTTGTTTTTGTTTTGCCTTATTTTGTAGTTCGATATTGTTTTTTAAAGTTCCAGAAAACATTTTTGAACTTTGCTTCGATACTTCACCTATTATTGAGAGCAATATAAAAATAAATATTAATGGATATATGAATTTATAAGCATATTTTTTGAATGTTTTTTCAATATTGAAACCTTCATATCCTTTGTCGATAATAATGCTGTTAACATGCTGAATATGTTTCAACTTATTTGCAAAAGTATTTTCTAGTCTGTTTCTATTTATGATTATTGAATAATTTATTAATTTTTCTTCACTTATAATTTGATCATGAAATGATTTTATAAATGGCAACAAGCTATTTAGTTTTACGACGCCTTTTTGAACATCTGTTTTAAACTCACAATTTCCAGTAAATACGACCGTATTAAATAGTTTCTTTTCTTCTATGCTAAGTAGTTTTTCTAGTACTTTTATATGCTTGTAATTTTGTCTTGTTGGATTCTGGAACTTAAATTTTTTCTTAAATATTATTTGTGTCCAAAATGGTCCAATATTCGCAAAAATCCAGTTGCTTATATTTTTTGTCTCAATCACGAATATGCCATATTTTGAAAGAACAATATGGTCAATTTGAGTTGTTCCGTTTTCTGTTGGCAGTAGAACATCCTTGAATAATGTGTAATGTTTTTTATCTAGCCTGTTTTCAATGAGCGTGTTTACCCGATATTCACCGATAACCCCTTTGAGCCATGCGGATTTGAGCAGAACGCCAATAATTGCCATGAAAGTTAATAAAAAGAATCCGCTTATCATATTTGACTACTCAAAGGTACGTTCATTCTCTGGTTAACGACAACAAGAAGGCCGTGCAGGCCCTCCCTTCCTTGGAAGATAGTACATTAAAAGTACATCAACCAATTCGAGCGCAAGGTGGTACTATTATCTAACCATCTGTAAAAAGGTCACAAAAACAAAATATCTTCAGGGTTTGATGTAGGCGTAGCCATCCTGCTGCAGTTCGATCAGTGCCACCACCCCGGCCGGGACGATCTCGCAGCCCTCGATCAGGTTGTCCGGGTCGACATTGAAGCGGTTGAGGGCGTTGCGGCAGACCTTGAAGGCCACCCGGGCCTGCTGCAACTGCCAGATCTCCTCGCGAAAGTCGGCGCACTGCTCGGTCTGCAACAAGGCAACCGCGGGCCCGTTGAACAGGAGCACCACATCATAATGCTTCTCCGGGATGGCGCGGAGCAGGTTGCCGACATTGGCCAGGGCAATACTGAAGGGCTTGACTTCGTCCAGGTCGACGTGAAAAACGGCGCGGTAAATCATGCGGTAGGTTCTCCGTGGTGTCCGGTGCGGTAAAAGGCGGCGTCGAACAGCCGCCGGGTATAGTCCTGCTGCGGGTTGGCAAAGAGGGCGGCAGCCGGCCCGCTCTCGACAATGCGGCCCTGGCGCATCACCGCCAATTGATCGGCCAGCGAGCGTACGGTGCGCAGGTCGTGGGTGATGAAAATATAGGTGAGTTGGTAACGCTCCTGCAAACCCTGCAATAACGCGAGGATCTGTTTCTGGATGGTCATGTCGAGCGCACTGGTGGGTTCGTCCAGAATCAGCAGTTTTGGCCGGAGGATAATGGCTCGGGCAATGGCGATGCGCTGCCGCTGGCCGCCGGAAAATTCGTGGGGAAAACGGCCAGCCAATGCCGGATCGAGTTCAACGTCGCGCAGGGCTTGGTCCACCAGGGTGCGCCGTTCTTCTTTCGTGCCACCGAGACCGTGCACCTGCAGGCCCTCGGTAATGATTTGCTCGATGGTCATGCGCGGCGACAGCGAGGAAAAGGGGTCCTGAAAGACGATCTGCAACTCTTTGCGCAGGGGACGGAACTGGTTATTGGTCAATGCCGAAAGGCAATGGCTGGTCCCAGCCTCGGGGAAATAGAACACTTGGCCGTCGTAGCGGGTGAGGCCGAGCAGGCAGAGGGCCAGGGTTGATTTGCCGGAACCGGATTCGCCCACCAGGCCAAGAGTTGTGCCCCGGTTGAGGCTGAGGCTGACCTGGTCCACCGCCTTGAGCACGGTTTTTTTGCGCTTGAACCAGCCGCTCCATTCGGTTTTCAGGGGAAAGGTGCAGGTGATGTCCGTAAGTTCGATCAGTTTTGGCCCGCCCGCTCGGGTTTCCTGAACACCTTCGGGTACAGAGGCCAGCAGATGGCGGGTATACTCTTCTTGCGGCCGGCTGAAGATCTCGGCAACCGTCCCTTGTTCGACGATCCGCCCGCCATGCATGATCGAGACGGTTTCGGCGATCTTGCGCACCATGGGCAGGTCGTGGGTGATGAGCAGTACCGACATCCCGTATTCGGCCTGGATGTCCTGGATCAGGTCGAGAATCTGATTCTGGATGGTGACATCGAGCGCCGTGGTCGGCTCGTCGGCGATCAGCAGGTTCGGCCGGCAGGCCAGGGCCATGGCGATGATCACCCGTTGGCGCTGGCCGCCGGACAATTGGTGCGGAAAGCAGTTGATCCGGTCCCCGGGGTTGTCGATGCCGGTGCGTTCCAGCAGTTGCAGCGCCCGCTGGAAGGCCTCGGCTTTGCTCAGGGACTGATGGAGCAGCAGCGGTTCCATCAACTGGTTGCCGATGGTGTAGACCGGGTTGAGCGAGGTCATCGGCTCCTGAAAGATCATGGCGATGCGGTTGCCGCGAATGGCCCGGATGGCCTTCTTGTCCAACGCGGTTAGTTCCCGGTCTTCAAAAATGATCGAGCCGCTGCTCTGCACTTGATTGGTTTCTTCCAGCAGGCGAAGAATGGACAGGGCCGTGACCGACTTGCCGGAACCCGATTCGCCGACCAGGGCATGGGTGCCACCGTGTTCGATGGTGAGGCTGATGCGGTGCAGCACCGGGGACAGGTTGCCCTCGGCGTCGAGAAAGGTGAGCGAGAAATTGTCGATGGCCAGCAAGGGGGGCATGATGCATCCGTGAAAAAGTTGGGTGATGGCGGTACTCTACCCGAGGGGCCGCATCAGGGCAACAGGAAGATGGCCGGGCAGGGCGGGCTGCATTGCCGTAGGGTAAAGGATTCCGGCCTTGAAAAGGGACGCGGACTTGGTGTACATCCAGAGATGTGATTACCGGAAGCGGCTTTCTCCCCAATGGAGGCGGAAAATGCCGCCCCTCCACGTTGGTGCTGTGTAAACCGCTTCGATCGCCACGGTCCGCATGCGTTCATCTGCCCTCTCTTTCGCCACCATCAGGGATTTGATTTGCTTCGGCTTGACCGGCTTTGGCTTGGTTTGGCTGGTGCTGCGCGGTGCGGAACAGATGGGTTACAACTGGCACTGGCGGCAGGTGCCACGGTATCTGTTTATCTTCAGCGAGGGCGTGTTTATTCCCGGACCGTTGTTAAAAGGGTTGGTCGTGACCGTGGAAATCACCTTGGTGAGTTTGGTGCTGGCCGCAGCCATCGGCCTGGCAACCGTGTTGCTCCGGCTGTCCGGCTCGTTCATCGGCCGCTGGCTGGCGCGGATCTATCTCGAATCGATTCGCAATACCCCGCTCCTGGTCCAGATTTTTTTCCTCTATTTTGTGATGGCCCCGGTTCTTGACCTCGGCCGGACCGCCACGGCGATTCTGGCGCTGAGCTTGTTCGAGGGGGCCTATGCCTCGGAGATTATGCGCGCTGGTATCCAATCGATCGGCCGGGGTCAGTGGGAGGCTTGCTATAGCCTGGGGCTCAGTCAGTTTCAGAGTTATCGCCGGGTCATCCTGCCCCAGGCCCTGCGCCGCATTCTGCCGCCCCTGACCAGCCAGGCGGTGTCGCTGATCAAGGATTCGGCGCTGGTCAGCACCATTGCGGTCTACGACCTGACCATGGAAGGCCGCACCATTGTCGCCGACACTTTTCTCACCTTTGAAATCTGGTTTGTGGTGGCAGCCATCTATCTGGCGCTCACCCTGACCCTGTCCGCTCTGGCCAATGGCCTGGAGCGGCGCTTTCCCCGGATCGCCTGAATGAACAATATACCGGAAACCACCAGCCGGGACGAAGTGATCATCGTTGCCGAACATCTGTGCAAGACCTTTCCCGGTTCTGTGGTGGCCGTGGATGATTTTTCGATCCGGGTCCGGCGCGGCGAGGTCCTGGTGGTGATCGGCCCATCCGGTTCGGGGAAATCGACCGTGCTCCGTTGCCTCAACGGGCTGGAAAGCATCGACAGCGGCCGCATTGTCATCGACGGCATTCCGCTGGACAACAGCGAAAAGAACCGCCTGGCCATCCGCCGCAAGGTCGGCATGGTCTTTCAGTCGTTCAATCTCTTTCCCCACCTTTCGGTCCTGGACAACATCAATCTGGCCCAGTGTCTGGTGCGCGGCAAAAGCAAGGCAGAAGCGACAGCGGTAACAAAGGCCTTGCTGGAAAAAGTCGGGGTCGGGGAGAAATTGAAAAATTTTCCCGATGAACTCTCGGGCGGACAGCAGCAGAGGGTGGCCATTGCCCGCGCCCTGGCCCTGCATCCCAAGGTGATGCTGTTTGACGAGGCCACCAGCGCCCTTGACCCGGAAATGATCGGCGAGGTCTTGGATGTCATGCGCGTCCTGGCTGAGGATGGCATGACCATGGTGGTGGTCACCCACGAAATGGGCTTTGCCCGCGAAGTCAGCGACCGGGTGGTGCTCATGGAGGCCGGGCGGATGATTGAGGAGGCGAAAACAGAGGATTTTTTTCTTCGGCCGGTGCAGGAGCGGACGCGGGAGTTTCTTCGGCAGATACGCTGATCTTGCACAAAAAAAGAAATCATGGAGAAGAGGATGAGGTCAAAACGTTTTCAAGCCCTGCTCATCTGCACCTTGGTGCTGCTGGCAACAACCGTCGTCGCTGGTGAACTCCAGCAAAAACTTGTTGCTGAAAGCGCCATCGAGCAAATCCTTCAGCGCGGCACCCTCCGCGTAGGCATGGATGTGTTCGTGCCCTGGGCGATGAAGGACAAGAAGGGAGAGTTGATTGGGTTTGAGATCGATGTCGCCAGGCAACTGGCCCAGGACATGGGCGTCAAGGTGGAATTCGTGCCCACCAAATGGTCCGGAATCATCCCTTCGCTCATTGCCGGCAAATTCGACGTCATCATCGGCGGCATGACCGCCACCCCCGAGCGCAACATGAAGATCAACTTCACCGCACCGTATTACCATACCGGCCAGGGGTTGCTGGCCAGCCGCGCCATGACCGAGGGCCTGGCCATCGATGATTTCAACAAAGCGGAAATTACCCTGGCGGCCCGCCTCGGTTCGACCGCCGCCCTGGCCGCCAAGGCCCGGTTTCCGAAGGCCACCCTGCGGCTTTTCGACGACGAGCCCGCCGCGGTTCAAGAGGTCAAGAACGGCCGGGTGCATGCCATGGTGGCGGGGCAGCCGCTCCCGGCCCACAGTGCCGCCACGGCCCCCGCGGTGCTCAATGCCTATCCGGATCAGTTGATGAAGGAGCCGATCTGCATGGGCATTCGCAGGGGCGATGTCGACACCCTCAATTTCCTCAATAACTGGATCGAAGTTGTCCGCAGCAAGGGCTGGATCGATGAGCGCTTTCAGTACTGGTTCGGCTCCACCCAGTGGCAGTCCCTGGTGCAGTGAGCCTGCCGTTTTCTGTGCCGTCCGATCGCCGTGTTCGCCAGACGCCGCTTCTTCTCTCTGCTTGACGCGATCCTGCTGATCCTGCTGTGCTGCGCCGCAGGGTTTGTGGTCTATAGGATCACCGCCCGGTTGCAGTACAGTTGGAACTGGGCGGTGATTCCCCAGTTTCTGTTTCGTTATGATCAGGAATCGGGACAGTGGGTGGCCAACTATCTAGTCCAGGGGCTGCTGACCACGGTGCGGCTCAGCCTGTGGAGCGGTGTCCTGGCGCTGATCCTCGGCTTGGCCATGGCTCTGGCCCGCACCGGGCGCATCCTGTATTGGCGCCTGGTGGCGCGCACCTCTATCGAATTGATGCGCAACCTGCCGCCCCTGGTCATTATTTTTTTGTTTTATTTTTTTCTCGCCGATCAGTTGATTTCGCAGCTACAGTTGGACGCACTGGTCAACACTGCCTCGCCCGGCTTGCGGCAATGGCTTGCCGCCCTGTTCGCCCCGCCGGAACAGTTGTCCGCCTTCTTTTCCGCCCTGATTACCCTGGCGGTTTTTGAAAGCGCCTATGTGGCCGAGATTCTTCGCGCCGGCATCGAGTCCATCGGTCGCCCCCAAAGGGATGCGGCCCTGGCCCTGGGTTTGACCCGCAGTCAGAGTCTGCGCCATGTGATCCTGCCGCAGGCATTCCGCCGGGTGCTGCCGCCGCTGGCCGGGCAGATGATCTCGTTGATCAAGGATTCGGCCATTGTCTCGGTGATCTCCATTCAGGAACTGACCTACCAGGGTACCCAGTTGATGGCCTCGACCTATCTGACCATCGAGGTCTGGCTGACCATTGCCGCCCTCTATTTTCTCCTCACCTTTCCCTGCTCGTTGGCTGTCGACCGCCTGGACCGGAGGCTGAACAGACAACGGTAGGAAAAAAGCACCCCCCGGAGTTGCGGCAAGTTCAGGAACGCGTTACCTTTTACGAATCTGTCCGGAAAATCCGGCAGGCCCTCGCCCCTTATCCGATTGCATCTTATGGAAAAAAGAAAAAAATATATCCTTCGTCTTGTTGCCTTGTGCACCCTTTTCGTCTATGCGGCCCTGCCGCTCCAGGTCTTGGCGCTGACCATCGGCGAGGAACGTAAAATCGGCGACCAATTGCTCTTTTCGATGCGCAAGGAGCTGCCCATCCTCGATGATCCGGACATCAGCCAGTACATCAACACCTTGGGCAAGAAAGTGCTGGAAACCGTCGGGCCGCAATACTTCGAATACCGGTTTTTCGTGGTTGAAAGCAGCCAGTTCAATGCCTTTGCCGCGCCGGCCGGTCTGGTTTTTTTCTACACCGGCCTGATCGAGACCATGAAGAACGAGGACCAGTTGCTCAGTGTCCTCGCCCACGAGATCGGTCATGTGGCCAGCCGCCATATCGCCCAGCGGCTCGACAAGAGTACCAAGGTCAGCGCCATTTCCCTGTTGCTCGGGGTTGCCGGCCTGGCGCTGGGCGTTCCTGGACTCTCCCAGGGGTTGTTGACCGGATCGCTGGCCGCCGGTCAGACGGTCAATCTGCAATACAGCCGCGAAGACGAAGAGCAGTCCGACCGCCTTTCCTTTGGCTGGATGCAGCAGATGCAGCGCAATCCCGAGGCCATGGGGGACATGCTCAGGAACATGCGGCGCATCACCCGCTACCGCATGGGCAGTGATGTGCCTCAGTATCTGCTGACCCATCCCCATCCCGAAGCCCGTCTGGGATATGTCGAGTCACTGCTGGAGCTCGACAGGCAAAAGGCGGAAAAAAAGTATGTGAAAACCGATAATTTTGATTTTCTTCGTTTCAAATACCGGGTGATGATGCAGGCTACCGACCACGATAAACTGAAGACCCATTGCGTCAATACCCTGGCTTCGGCCACGGAGGCGGAACAGCGGATCATGGCCCGCTTCGGCCTGGCCCTGCTTGAGGCGGAGAACCGCAACTATGAGCAGGCCCTCCAGCACTTGGCCACGGTGCGGGAGCAGTATCCGCGCAAGGATATTCTCGAGGTCGACCGGGCTGTTTTGTTGCTGCAGAGTGGCCGCTTTGAAGAGGCTCAGCCGGTTTTGGAACAGGTGGTCAAGCGCGATCCCAACGATATGTACGGCGTCTATCAGTTGGCCAAACTTGAGCTGATGCGCGGCAATAACCCGAAAGCAGAGCAATTGCTCCAGCGGGTGGCCACGGTTATGCCTGAGTATCCGCAACTCTATTTTGATCTGGGCCAGATTGCATCCAACCAGAGGAGAGAAGGGGTCAGCGTGTTTTATTTAGGGAAGTTTAATTTGTACCGGGGAAAGATAAAACTTGCCGAGCAGTATCTCAAACGGGCATCCAAGGATACGGCCGTCCCCGAAAAACTACGGAACGAAGCCAAGGCAACAGTGCAAAAACTCAAGGATTTGGAACAAGGAATCTGACCGCCATGCTTATACGATTTTCCGTTTCAATGGATGAACAGCTCCTTGCTCAGTTTGACGAGTATTTAGGGCGCCGGGGTTATTCCAACCGCTCAGAGGCGGTTCGCGACCTGATTAGAAAAGTGCTGGTGAACGAGGAGTGGGAACAGGACAGCGAGGTGGTGGGGGTGGTGACCCTGGTCTACAATCATCATCAGCCGCAGCTTCAGGAAAAAATAACCGAACTGCAACACGAGTACCACCACCAGATCACTTCAACCACCCATGTGCACATGGATCATCACAACTGTCTGGAGGTGACGATCGTCAAGGGCAGGGCCTCACAAGTGCGTGAACTCGCAGAAAAGTTGATTGCTTTACGGGGAGTCAAGAACGGCAACCTGACCATGTCGAGCACTGGCGGTCACCTGCACTGATGAGGCAGGAGGACGCTACTCTTTTTTATGCTTGCGCCAGTTCTGGTGGGTGATGCCGAATTTCTTGATTTTGTAATTGAGGGCGCGGGGGCTGATGCCCAGGCAGCGGGCCGCGTCCTTCTGGACCCAGAGATTTTCGGTCAGAGCCTTGAGAATCAGTTCCCGCTCATGGACCTCCAGGGGTTCGGTAACTTGAATGAGCGGCGCCGTGGTTCGCCCCATTTCCGGAATGTGCATCGAAGAGAGTCCGATCAGGTCTTCTTCCTCCAGGATGACCGCCCGTTCAATGGTGTTGCCGAGCTGACGGATATTGCCGGGCCAGTCGTAGCCTTGGACCATGGCCAAAACTTCCGGGGTGAAGCCGCTGATGTGGCGTTTGTTAAGTGAGGCGGCCGATTTTTCCAGCAGCTTCATAGCCATGGGAACGATGCAGCGCGGGCGGTCCTTGAGTGCCGGCAGGTGGACCGGCAGGACGCTGATCCGGTAATACAGATCCTCCCGGAACTTGCCGGCGGCGATCAGAGCGGGCAGATCCTTGTTGGTGGCGGCAATGAGCCGCACGTCGACCTTGATGGTCTTGTTGCCGCCCACCCGTTCAAAAGATTTATCCTCCAGCACCCGGAGCAGCTTCGATTGGATTTCCAGCGGGATCTCGCCAATCTCGTCAAGGAAAATAGTGCCGCCGTCGGCCTGTTCGAAACGGCCGATGCGCTGTTTGTCGGCGCCGGTGAATGAACCTCTTTCGTGGCCGAACAATTCCGATTCCAACAACATTTCCGGGATGTTGGCACAGTTTATCTTGATGAATGGCCGGTTGTGGCGGGGGGAATTGTAATGGACCGTGCCGGAGAGAAAACTCTTGCCCGTGCCGGTGTTGCCGGTAATCAGAATGGTGGCATCGGTGGAGGCGAATTTTTTCAGACTGTTGATAATCGCCTTGAAACTCTCGCTCTCGGCTATGATCCGGTCAAAGCTGTAGACAATATCCTGGGTACGGCGTAAATAGGCCAACTCGTTTTCCTGCTGCCGTTTGTGCAAGGCCTGACGCACGGTCCGTTTGACCCTGCCGGGAGACAGGGGCAGGCTGAGGATGTCGTAGATGATCGGTTCCACCCTCTTGTCGAAATAAACCGAGTCCTCGGATTCGCAGGTGATGATGACCGGGGTGCATGGGGTCTGTTCCTGGATTTTTTCGAGCAGTTTGAATTTTTTTCCGTTCTCGGGCTGAAAATTCATGAAAATGATATCGTAGGGCTTTTTGCTGACCTCGGTTTGGAACGACATGGGATCATACTGAAAAGTGAGGTCAAAATTTGCCGCCAAGGCCGTTTCGATACTCAGCCTGCTTTCCGGAGGGCATTTGTACGCAAGAACAGTCGCTTTTTTCTCGTTCATAGCCATGCACCTGTTGCTGGTTTCGATTTCGTGCTTTCAATATCTTTTTTGTAATTATAAGCCCCCTGTTCGGAAAAGCAATTGGAAGTTATGCAGGTTTTTCAAGGTGAAATGATGCGGTCAATACCTGCGGAGGGTGAACAGTCGGTGATGGACTGCCGGTTGATGGAGCGGGCTCTTGTCCAGGCTCGCCTGGCTGGAGCTGGGGGAGAAGTGCCGGTGGGCGCGGTCGTGGTCGGTATCGACGGAACGATCCTGGCGGAAGCGGGCAACAACTGCATCAAGGCTTCCGACCCGTCCGGCCATGCTGAGATGAGGGCCATGCGCCTGGCGAGTGCTAGTGCTGCAAACTATCGCTTGCCCGGCGTCACTGTCTATGTGACCCTGGAACCTTGCCCCATGTGCGCGGCCCTGCTGGTGCATGCTCGGATTGCCCGCCTGGTGTTCGGGACCACTGACCCCAAGGGTGGGGCAGTTGTCTCGAAATATCGAATCGGCAACGATGGCCTGCTCAACCATGAATTTGCAGTGACAGGCGGAGTTTGCGCCGAGGAATGCAGCCATCTATTACGAGACTTTTTTAGAAAGCGCCGTTAGTTTTCTGTTGTAAAAAAGTGGGACTCAGGATAGAAAAGGCTCCACGTCGGACGCGCCAGCGAACGCAGCGAACGGCCAAGACCGTGAACAAGCAATCACGGAGAGGTGACCGAGTGGTTTAAGGTGCACGCCTGGAACGCGTGTGTACGAGAGTACCGTGAGTTCGAATCTCACCTTCTCCGCCATTTTTATGAACAAAAAAGGGTAGTTGTCGTATAGACAGCTACCCTTTTTTTGTTTCCGGCAATATCCTGTTGGCGGATTAATCTTGCATCGGCCGGGTGACGTCGCGGTATCGTCTGTCTATTTCGTTATACAATCGCGATGCGGCCTGTAGTCAGCGTCAAGAGCCTCCGATATTGAATTGAAATTGACCGTACAGGTAGGGCATTTAAATTCCTTACAGGCGGAACTGTGGAAGAGATGTGTTTTCGTGTTTCCATGATATGCAGCTGGTCCGCCAGATAGGCTTTTGCCACTGACCGGCGGAATAGCCGCCAATTTAATGCCGCCGCTTTCACTGCCACCCCGCTGTTTTTGTCGGTATTCCCACGGTGGAATTGGATTCGCATCCGCCCATAATCCTTTCTGTGAAGCTTTCGCATTCGCTTCAAGTTTCAACCAGTCGGCACAGAAACTTTCTTTGCAATATTGGCGGCATACCCACCCGAAACCTTGACTAATTATTTGTTCATTCAAGTTGAAGCCATTCACAAAAACCATAGCCACGGTTTTGCCATTCGGATCTTTAAATATTGGTTCTACACGAATCTCTTTTCCGGAAGCCATCGCGCCAGTAAAATTCTTGGCACTTTGGCCAAAAGCCTGGGTTTTTTCAGGGGTGTCAATGCCAAACAAGCGGACCTCCACTTCTTTACCCTTGCTTGTAATCGTGATTAAATCACCATCTATTACGGAATCAATGGTTCCTGTCATTTTTTCTGCATTCGCTGAATTATTATTAAAAATAAAAAATAATAATGAAATAAACAGTAATGAAGATTTTGATGGTTTTAGTGTCACCTGAATCCGTGACACCCTCGGCCGGATTTCCTCTTTCGGATCAGGCTGGGGCGATTGTCAGCCTTGTGGGCTGATGCTGTTGCTTATAAGCCGAACGCTACGGTCACTTTGGCGTCTTGTTCATTG